>Ga0209490_10000355_pt1 | contig 46376 bp, 34 predicted proteins | sample MAT06_FD_187209 | JGI IMG/M metagenome (GOLD analysis project Ga0209490, IMG submission 187209) | Freshwater microbial communities from Lake Fryxell liftoff mats and glacier meltwater in Antarctica - MAT-06 (SPAdes) (version 2) | ecosystem: Environmental > Aquatic > Freshwater > Ice > Liftoff...
CTGAAGTCTAGTGTCTGAAGTCTGAAGTCTTGTGTCTGAAGTCTGAAGTCTTGTGTCTGAAGTCTTGTGTCTGAAGTCTGAAGTCTGAAGTCTTGTGTCTGAAGTCTGAAGTCTGAAGTCTCACATCTCAATACCCAATAATTATGCTTGAATTTGAAAATCCTGCTTTACTGCATCTACTTTGGGGTATTCTCTTTCAGGGAGTACTATTGTTTTTCTATTGGCAATGGCGGCGCGCCACCCTGCGCAGGTTGGGGTCTGTTGCATTAGAGCAAAGATTATTGCAGGGTTTTTCTCCCCAAAGATTTTGGTTGAAAAACTTGCTTTTTGCCCTGGTAATGGTTTGTATTGTTATTGGCATTGCCAATCCACGACGCGCTGTCAGGGTTCAACCCGGCCCGACCAATAGTTCGGATGTGTTAATTGCCTTGGATGTGTCCAATAGTATGCTGGCGCGGGATATTGCACCCGGCAGATTGGAAAAGTCAAAACTGTTTATCCGTGATTTAGTTGCTTCTTTGGAAGGCGAACGAATTGGATTGATTTTTTTTGCCGGAGAATCGCAGCCGCAGGCACCGCTTTCTACCGATTATGGCGCTTTATTGATGTATGTGCGCAATGCTACTCCTGCATTTATTGCCGATCAGGGTACTGATATAGCTTCCGCCATTAGCCAGGCAAGCCGTATGTTTGAGGGCAAGACGCAGACAGGTAAAGCGTTAATTATCATTAGCGACGGAGAAAATCATCAGGAAAACGCTATTCAAGCCGCACAAAAAGCCAGTGAAGAAGGGTTGCAGATTTTTACCGTTGTGGTAGGCACTGCGGCTGGCGCCACGATTGCTGATGCAGGAGGTGCCTCCATCAGAACGCGCTCCAATGAGCCTTTTTTACGCGAATTGGCAAAAGCAGGCAATGGGCAGGCATTTCATATCAGCGAAGGTTCAGCGATTGCAGCCTTGGATGCGGCAGTAGCATTACTACCTAAAGCAGTAGTAGAAGCCCAAAGTTATACCGATTATTATTCGTACTACTCCTGGATATTGCTTTTGGCTGTATTGCTTTTGATTAGCGAACAACTGCTTTGGTGGAAAAGATAATAAAACAGTTAGACAAGACAGTCAGACAGTCAACAGTCAGACAGTCAACAGTCAGTTCATGGCCCGACATCCTCAAGTGGCCCGAACGCTGACATCCGAACCCCGAACTCCGCTACTCTTCCCGTTCCTCAAATTTTACCCCATAGGTTTCTAATTCTGCCATAATTGGTTCATACACTTCCGGCATAATTGGAATATTGACACCGGTGGTTGAAATTTTTCCGAGCATGAGCAGTTTCACAAAAATGCCCAATGGCAGGCCAACTAAGCGGGACATGGCTGTTTCTGTGCCGTTTATTCCTTTCATGGTGAGCGTAGAAGTCAGGCGTTTCCTTTTGCGGTTGAGCTCATACTCAAATACGTGCTGCATGATGACCATGTCTTTTTCATCGGGTTTTAAGGCCCATTTTTCCAGTAAAAGATTTTCTAAAATCAAAGCAGGGGTTGCATTTTCTATTTTTATTCGGCGTTTGCTGAACAATCCCAACCATTCCAATTTCTGCATGATTTCGCTGTCTGGCTCACTTTCGATCATTTTAGCCATTCGGTCTTTTACCGATCCGGTATGCGTACTGATGCCGAGAAAGGCCTCCATCAAATCGTGATAACTCAATTTGTGAGAATCTACGATTGGAAAAGTTGCATCTGTCAGGCCAATGCGTACTAAAGCGTTCCAAGCATCGCAGAATCCGCGATGGCGGATGGTTCCGCGAAACATGGTTTTGATGTCTTTTAAGCCGTAGGCATCGCGGTACAGCAGGGAATCGCGGTTGGCATACACTTCATAAGTACCCATTTTGAGAATGTCAACCAAACGATATTGCCGGAAGAGTCGGCGATAGGGAATGTACTTTAACTTATAATCTTCCAAGAACTGGGCCGTTCCCTGACCTGCCAATACCACGTTGCGTGGATTCCAGCTAAATTTATAATGCCAGGGGTTGTCATCATGTTCCGGCGAGACCAAACCACCGGTGTAGGAGTGAAAAGCGGTTATTTTGCCACCCATACTTTTTATTTTGTCAATCCGCTGCATGGCGCTCATGTGGTCAATGCCGGGGTCAAGCCCGAGTTCATTCATAAATACTAATGCCCGCTGGCGGGCTTCATCACCGAGGCGATACACCTGTTTGGACACGTAACTGGCGGTTACCATGTGTTTGCCCAGCGAAATACAATCTTGCGCTACTTCCAAGTGCATCTGTGGCGGCAACATGGATACCACTACATCATGACGATTGATTATATCCCGACGGTCGGTAACTTTCGAGGCATCAATCCAAATTGCACGGGCTTTGGGATGATCCTTGATCTTGTTTCTTGCGAGTTCAATATCTGAATCACCCACTGTAACAAAAAAATTATATTCTTTTGCCTGCTCTAAAATATAGTTAATGAGTGCCGTTGAGGAGCGTCCGGCACCAATGATTAGTAGGTCTTTCATATAGATAATAGGAAATTAAAAATACTCAAAAAGGAGAATTGAGTCTGGATCATACCACAAAATTAAAGGTATTAACTTGAAAACGGAAATAATTATCAGAAAAAAATAAATAAAAATTCACAAATTTTAAACTATTTTTTCAAAAAAAATAGTTTAAAATATTCATAATTAATAGTTTGAATATAAATATATTTTTACAATTACTTTCTTAATCATTCACAATTACTCTAAATTGTAATTGTCCAATATTGAAAACCTTCGCACTTTTGCATCATGAAAGGCGCCTGACATCGCTTGCAATGGCAAACGGTTCGCGCTTGGTTTATGTTCATGGGATTTTTTAATAGGCGTACACAGCGGGGAATTATTAAGGGCAACAACGATAGTTCCCCGCCGCGCCTATGTAAAGTAAGTCATCCATGCGTGTTTAATGTGAAACGGGCCGTCCATGCTTGTTTAATGTAAAAAAAAGGTCGGCCCTTTGACCGACCCCCATTTCTCGAAGGAAATGTTCATGGGATTACAACGGGAAACTTGCCAGGTAATGGATTAAAAAGATGGCAGTAACCCTGATGGGAGTGCTTGGGATGATCTTAAATGAGCTGTCGGCACTTATATAGTATTTTATTCGCTTGTTCTTTTGTTAACTACACGTTTTAGCAGCAACTATCTTGCCAAAAAATTCTAAAATAAGTTAGTGAAAACACCTTTAATCTTCTCAATTGAATGTACTTTTGCACTCCAATTTTTGTTTAAAATCAGTATTTAATTTTTTAAACAATTATTTATTATTGTTAATCAAACACTTAACATTGTCTTCTGAGTTTGCTTATGACAACACCTGTTACAATTAAGATCAAAAACGGCACCATCAAGATTTCACAGAAATAAACATTTCTTTTTTCTTGTTGCCTTTCAACAACCTCCCTAATATTTTGAAACAAAAAATTAAGCGGTAACCGGACTTCTGGTTGCCGCTTAATTTTTGGGAATTAGTTGGTATCTAAACAAAACTATGGCTTTTTGCGTTATCTGTTGAAAAAATAGTGTGTAGTACTGCGTGGACGCTATTTACCAGCCTTCAAACGCTTCAACTACTTTCCCTTTTCAATAATTAAACCTCTCTTGAAAAATTCCTTTCATTTATTTACCTGGTTTAACATTCCGGTTCGATTACATTGGACGTTTGGGTTTATTTTTCTGTATGTGTATTATGAATGGGAACAACAAGGTGCGCCAATCAGCCACTTGCCATGGCTCATGGGATTGGTATTAGCCATGTTTTTTTGTGTGCTGCTGCATGAATACGGACATGCTCTCACTGCGCGCCGATACGGTATTGGTACCCGGGACATCATTTTGACCCCCATTGGCGGAATTGCCCGCTTAGAAAAAATGCCTCATAAACCGATTCAGGAGTTTGTCGTGGCGATTGCCGGCCCGTTAGTCAATGTAGCGATTGCTATTTTGTTATATGGTTGTTTCCAGGTTTTTTTTAGAGAAGAATGGGGGCTTATCCAGTCTGGTATTGGTTTTGAGGAAGTGCGCGATGAAGCAACCGGTGATATAGTCGAGCAGTCTCCGGTGGCGATTACCCATTTTATTGACACCTTTTATAACCTCTTTATTGTCAATATTGGATTGGCGCTGTTCAATTTATTGCCCGTTTTTCCGATGGATGGCGGGCGGGTCTTGCGTGCGTTGCTTTCCATGTGGATCGGTCGCCCAAAATCTACCCGAATTGCAGCGGGCATTGGACAGGTAGCTGCCATAGCCGGCGGCGCTTATGCTATATGGGCCGGGCATTATCAATTGGTTATACTTTCTTTGTTTGTCTTTTTTGCCGCACGTTCTGAGAATTCCATGGTACAAATGGATACCCTGCTCAGTCGGTATCGGGTATCGGATGTGGTACGACCTCAATTCAATCGTTTTTACATCAATGACTGGATAAAGTCGGCTATTGAACTATTGCAAAGAGGATTAGAACGGCATTTTCTGGTATTTGACCTGGATGATAAGCTCATCGGCACCTTAGAAGAAGATAAAATAGTGGAGGCTTTGCGAAAAAATCAACGCTCGGCAGAAATACGCAATTTTCTGACACCCGTACAAACTGTCCACCCCGATGACTCCCTGATGCAGGTGCATCACCTGATTAGAAATCAGGGCCTTGGAATCGTGGCAGTGGCAGATGAAAAAGGGTTAATTGGGGTGATTGATGAAGCGGGGTTGGTTAACTTTCTTAGGACAATTGAATAAGTTTTTTATGATAAGGAACGAGTAAATAATAACTTAACCAATTGATGTGTGCCTTTTAATGCCATACTACCCATCTTTTTGCTTAAAGAGGGTTACTATTAGCGCAAAAAGATAGTTGTCTGACCCAAAAATGATCTACCCGAAATGACTAACTTATTATTTACTCGTTCCTAAGTATAAAAACGGATGGTACAGATTTCCGGCTCAGAATGGGTTTTGTAAAATTGTTTAAGAACCCGTTCTAAACCTGAAATCTGCATCATCCGTTCTTTTACCCAATATTCGTGGCAATAAATCTATTATTCTACTTCACGCACAGAAGTTTTACGGTCTGTTATTTTTTCTTTATACCTGACCAGCTGACGCTTGAGTGTCTCGCTGGAAGCCGTTATGGCCTCTTCAAAAGAATACGCTGATTTCTTATCTATCAGATTGTTTCCCGGCACTTTCAGTATTATTTCCGTAATTTTTTCCCGAACCGGCCCTCCGGTATCTTGCAACTTAAGATGCACTTCTGCATCTATGGTGCCATGGTCGAAATAACGCGCAAGACGGGTTAATTTTTTTTCAATGAAGGCTACTAACTTAGCGTCAGCATGGAAATGGACAGATTTTACATGGATTTTCATCATACTAAGGTACTTTTAAAAACGTCTGAATCGTTTAGGAACGGTATCAAAATAAAGTATCAATCTTATCTGATTCCTTTTTACTCAAATTGCCCATCTTTTTGTTTAAATTGCCCCACTATTAGCCCAAAAAGATAGTTATTTGAGCAAAAACTAATCTACCTAAGTTTAGTACTTTATGTTGACACCGTTCCTTATTTATCAAACTCAAACGTTCCATTGTGAAGGATAAACATTTCAACAGACAATATTACAGGAAATTATGGTTATCCTCCAAATTTTTTTAGAACATTAACTAAAAATACTTACAAGTACGATTTCTAAAAAATAATAAAATGTTCAATAAATGATACCTTTGCTTTTTTAAAGAACTACACTTTTCAAATAACAATTAAAATAATAAATAATATGACTACCACACTTACAGACTACCACGCTGTATTTGTGCAGCAGCAACAACACCAATATGCTGTTGCACGCACGACTGCGCGCGAACGCATCAAAAAATTAGATCGGCTGCACGCCGCTGTGTTGCGCCACACAGATGCCATAAGGGCGGCACTCTGGAAGGATTTTAGAAAAGGGGTGACGGAAACGGATATTACAGAAATTGGCATTGTAAATACCGAAATTCGGCATACCCAACGCCACTTGCATTCCTGGATGCAGCCTAAACGTGTTGGTACACCCATAGCGCTGTTTGGCTCTGTCTCCGAAATTCGACAGGAGCCTAAAGGCGTTTCTTTGGTCATTTCTCCCTGGAATTATCCGGTGCAATTGGCGTTGATGCCCGTAATTTCCGCGATAGCGGCGGGTAATTGCGTCATCATAAAACCCAGTGAGTTCACGCCACACAGTTCCGGAGTGCTCAAAATGATCGTAGAAGATTGTTTTTTGCCGGAAGAAGTAACCGTAATAGAAGGGGATGCTACTGTTGCTCAGGAATTATTGCAATTGCCTTTTGATCATATTTTTTTCACCGGAAGCCCTGCGGTAGGGCGGATTATTATGCGGGAAGCAGCGAAAAATCTGACATCGGTTACCTTAGAATTAGGTGGAAAAAGCCCGGTTATTGTGGATGAAACAGCCGACTTAGACAATGCAGCGAATAAAATTGCCTGGATAAAGAGCATGAATGCCGGTCAGATATGTATCGCCCCGGATTATGTATTGGTACACGAAAACGTGCATGATGCGCTGGTGCAAAAAATTGGCGAGAAATGGCAAAAGTTCCACGGCAAAACGCCCGAAATGCGCAAAACAACCAATGATTTTTGCCGTATTGTCAATGACCGCCACTTCGACCGGATGCTGAATTTGTTGGAAGATAGCATCGGTAAAGGCGCAACGGTGGCTTTTGGTGCCCGCCATGATCGTGCTGAACGATACATTGAGCCCACTATTTTAACGGGTGTGACGGCTGATATGCATATTATGGAGGAGGAAATTTTCGGCCCGGTATTGCCAGTTGTGAAAATTAAAAATGTAGAAGAGGCCATCACAATCGTCAATAAAAAGTCAAAAGCGTTGGCCATGTACTTGTTTAGCAAGAACAATAAAAATATTGAATACCTGTTGAACGAAACGCGGAATGGAAACGTTACCATCAATGACTGTGGCGCGCATTTTTTCAACAATAACCTGCCTTTTGGCGGCGTTGGCGAAAGCGGTATGGGCAAATGTCACGGTGAATTTGGTTTTAAAGAATTTACCCATCCGAGGGGAATTTTGCGCCAAACCCGATTCATGCCTTCTACCGATTTCTTTTTGCCGCCTTATGGCGGGAAATTGGCTGGTTGGATGCTGGAAGGGGTTAAGAGGATGTTTTAGTGTTTTGGTGTTTTGGTGTTTTAGTGTTTTAATGTTTTGGTGTTTTGGATACATCGAAAATCATGCAATCATCAGTCGTCAATAAAATAGATATGAGTACTTGACACATTTGGGGAACCACAATATATTAAAAGGGAAAAGTTTAAAAAAACTTGTCAACCACCCATGTTTCCCTATATTTCATATTGCTTTCCCCCAAATATGTCAAGCACTCAATAGATATGGAAAACCCCCTGTGCCTTGCCCCGGTTACCCGACTACCGGGCTGCGCATAAATTGATGCACCCTTTTCCGATCATTCAGAACATCGAAAAATTTATTTAATAATAAAATTTTTTTATGCACTTTTATCTGTAAATGAATTAGTTGATAGTATCTGTATCAATTTTTTACAAAAAAATTGATACAGATACTATCAACTAATTCATTCCTGTGCCACTATATGAACAAAAAACGTTACTTAGTTACCTCCGCTTTGCCTTATGCAAATGGCCCCCTGCACATAGGACATTTAGCAGGGGCCTATTTGCCAGCCGATATTTTTGTGCGATACCTGCGCCTGATGGGGCGCGATGTCGTTTGGGTTTGCGGCTCCGACGAACACGGTGCTGCTATCACGGTACGCGCCCGCAAGGAAGGGCTCACTCCGCAGGAAGTCGTGGACAAATACCATGCTATTCTGCGCGATACCCTGCGTGACATCGGCATTTCTTTTGATATTTACCACCGTACTTCTGCCCCAATTCACCACCAAACCTCTCAGGATATTTTCCGAAAATTGAATGAAAACGGCGAATTTAGTGTAGAGACTACGGAGCAATACTACGACGAGCAAGCTAATCAGTTTTTGGCAGATCGTTACATCATTGGTACTTGTCCGGTATGCGGCAATGCCGACGCTTACGGCGACCAATGCGAAAAATGCGGATCCACGCTCAGCCCCAATGAACTCATCAACCCGCGCTCTACCCTGAGCGGGGCAGCCCCCGTGAAAAAACCTACTAAACATTGGTTTTTGCGCTTAGATAAACACGAACAATGGCTGCGGGAGTGGGTGAATACGGGCAGAGCCGACGGAAAAATCCTGCACGATGCCCATACCTGGAAAAATCACGTGACCGGGCAATGCAATTCCTGGTTGGATCAAGGGCTGCAACCTCGCGCCATGACGCGCGACCTCGATTGGGGTATTGATGTACCCGCCGAATTGGAAGGCTCCGAAGGAAAAAAACTATACGTTTGGCTCGATGCGCCTATTGGCTATATTTCGGCTACCAAACAATGGGCATTGGACAACGGCCGCGACTGGGAACTCTACTGGAAAGACGATGAAACGTCGCTGATTCATTTTATCGGTAAAGATAATATCGTGTTTCACTGCCTAATTTTTCCGGCTATTTTGAAAGCGCATGGCGGGTATATTCTGCCGGTAAATGTTCCGGCTAACCAGTTTATGAATTTAGAAGGGCGCAAGATTTCAACGTCCAAAAATTGGGCAGTATGGGTACACGAGTATTTAGAGGAGTTTAAAGGGCAGGAAGATGTACTGCGCTATAATATGGTGAAAAATATGCCGGAACAGCGCGACAGTGAATTTACGTGGAAAGGATTTCAGGAGACGAACAACACGGAATTGGTCAATAATCTGGCTAATTTTGTCCATCGCGTTTTGGTGCTTTCGCATAAATACTACGATGGGGTAGTGCCGGAAATAGACACCGACCGCCCCTTCAAAAGCGGCTGGGAACCCGACACGGTCGGCACTCTTTCTACGGAATTGAAGGTTTTACACGAAAAAATAACGGCCATTGGGGCGGAAATAGAGCGGTTTAACTTCCGGGAAGCCTTAAAATTGGTGCTGGATATTTCCAGTGCCGGCAATGCGTTGTTGCAATTCAATGAACCCTGGAAAACGGTAAAAAACGACCCTGAAACGGTGAAATGCGTGATGAACCTCGGTCTGCAGTACGTGGCGGTACTTTCCATTGTTATTCGACCTTTTTTGCCATTTTCCTCCGATCGGCTTCGCGTGATGCTTCAGGCAGCGCCATTGACCGATCGGGGCGATTTGCAGGCATTATTGGATGGATTAGCAATATCCCATGCGCCTGTACCCGCAGGTCACCAATTGGGAGAAGCCGTCCACCTGTTTTCCCGTATAACCGATGAGGTGGTCAATATACAGATCGCCAAATTGCAGGCCAATGACCCCATGGCGGTGGCCCCTCCCGGACCTGCTGCTGTAGCGCTTGAAGCCGCTGCCACAGTATCCGCCCCAGCCGTTGAACTCGCCGGGCCGCCCGACGTGGCACCGCTGATTGTTTACGACGATTTTGCTAAAATGGACATCCGTACCGGCACGATTCTGACGGCGGAGAAAGTGGAAAAATCGAAAAAACTGCTCAAATTGCAGGTAGACTTAGGTTTTGAACAGCGCACCATTCTGTCCGGTATCGCTGAACACTTTAGCCCGGAAGCGGTTGTGGGCCGACAGGTGATTGTGCTGGCTAACCTTGCACCCCGCCTGATGATGGGCACCGAATCGCAGGGCATGATCTTAATGGCAGAAGATGCAGCCGGAAAACTGAGTTTTGTCAGCCCGGAAATGGGATGGCCAGATGGGTGGAAGGTGAAATAGGGACAGGAGGATGAATTTACTACCCTGTAAACATCGTTTACAGGGTAGTAAATAGTCCACAGTCAATAGCTTGTGGACTGTGGACTGTGGACTGTGAGACTATTTACATCCCCATTTCCATGTAGAAAACCAGGTCGCTATTCGGTGGGATAGTTTCCCCCGGGCTGTCTGCGCCATAACCTAAGGCAGCAGGAATAAAGATGATGGCTTTACCGCCCCGATTGAGCAGTTGCATACCTTCATTGAAGCCGGGTACGAGTTGACCTACCGGGAAGTCAATCGGTTCTCCGCGATCAAAAGAATTATCGAACATAGTACCAGTATTTTTTAATAAGCCGTAATAGTGGGTACTGATGGTTTCTCCCATTTTGACGGGAGCGCCTGTGCCTTTTTCTAATATTACGTATTCGAGTCCGGAAGCAGTTTTTTGCAGTTTAGTACCGAGGGTACCTGCTTTGTAACCGGCTAAGGTGGTTTGCATTTCCGCAGCGACAGCGGTGCCGCGTACTTTGGCTGCTTCGGTAGCCTTTTGGGCGGTCTCCTGACGTTTTTGCAATACATCAACGTTGATAATATCTACGAGGACGACCTGATAACGAATGGCCGAAATGGTTTTGAAACCTTCGGGCAAACCATCGCGGAGTTCATCGGCAATGGGTTCGCTGATGGTGACGCTGTCGCCTTTTGCCATATTCGGAACGGCTTTGAAGATGGCCGGAATCTGTGGCTCTGCGTCGAATTGTTCTTTGGTGGGCAATGTGACCTCTCGAGCACCGCCATAATCGCGACGGGTACTCATAAAGAGGGAATCTCCGAGAAAGGTATAGACTTGCAGGGAAACGGTTTCACCAAATGCCGCTTTGGCCCCGGGTTTATTGGTGTGGTTGATAATTTTTACTTCCGGCGGCGCGGCGGGTGCTGCATCTGCAACCGGATTTTGGGCTAATGCTGCACCTGAACAGGCCAACAGCAGCGAAAAAATGGATATGCGCATGATGAATGGTTGATTTATTAAGTTGTTGATACGTTGATTTGTTGATGCGGGACCGTTCAACAAATCAACGCATCAACAAATCAACCATTTAATTTATTGTCCCATTTCCAGATAAAACACCAAGTCACTACCAGGTGGAATACGGTCGCCTGCGCCTTCGGCACCATAACCTAAGGCTGCGGGTATGAAAATAATGGCTTTTCCACCCCGATTGATCAGTTGCATGCCTTCATTGAAGCCGGGCACCAATTGCCCTACTGCAAAAGGTACGGAAACTCCGCGCTCAAAAGAGTCGTCAAAGTGTTGACCGTTGGCTTTAAGCATTCCGTAGTAATGGGTTGGGATGCGATCGCCCATTTTGATGGCGGCACCGGTGCCTTGCTCCAGAACGACATATTCTAACCCGGAGTCGGTCTTTTTTAACTTGTCGCCCAGCTTACCTGCTTTATAATTGGCTAAAGTCTTGGCCATAAGCGGGACAATCTCTTTTTTACCGCGCTCCATTACGACGGGCGCATTTTTTTGTTCCTCTGCCATACGCGTCTGTTCGGCTTCCATTTCAAGGCGTGCAGCGTCTTGTTTTTTCTGAATTTCTTCTTTATGAACAATTTTGAGCATCACTAATTCGTAACGCACTTCTTTTTCATTTTTGACGGACTCGGGCAGCTGCGAGCGTTCTAAGCTGTCAATCTGTCCATAGATGGTAGCACTGTCACCTTCGCTCATCAGCAAAACGGCATCATAGACGGGTGGTACTTTTTCGGGTAGTTCTTTTGACTCCGGAATAGTAAATTCAGAGGGATTGCCATTGTTGTTTTTGCGGGTACTGACAAACATGGAGTCGCCCACAAATACATAAATATGCATGGAAACGCCTTCGCCAGCTGCTGGTTTCACACCACCCTTATTCGTGTGGTTGATAAAGCGGTAGCCATGCTCTGTTTTTACATCTTTTTTGCATGCCTGACCGAAAATAAGCGCTAAAAGCGCGAGAATTAGTAAATTACGCATTTGTTATTTAAAAAAATGAATGTTAGGATATTGGGTTATTAGAGTTGTGGTTAACAAAAAATCTAAAATTGTATATCTAAAATCTGCAACAGGTTGTTAGGATTTGGTATTTGATAGGTGTCTTCTGCTCAACTGTTGATTTATCTGCTAATTCATTCCCGTGCCACTATTTGTTCAATATTTCTTTGTATTCCGGTAATATTGCCTTAAATTTGTCAATGGTGGCTTTCAGGCTGTCATGGGAGTATGCGCCGGAAGCATTTTTATGTCCGCCGCCATTAAAGTGTTTTTTACAAATTTCCTGTACATCCAAATTGCCTTTTGAACGCAAGCTCAATTTGACAACTGTGGGCTGATTGTGAATAAAAGCTGCTAACCGCACGGATTTTACACTCAACAGATAATTAACGATACCTTCGGTGTCGCCTCGCTGAATTTCAAACATTTCATAATCTTTTTTGCTCAGCCAGATCAACGCGGTGCGGTATTCTGGAAAAAATTCCATTCGTTGAGAAAGGCAATGCCCCAGCAGGCGCAGGCCTTTTTCTTTTTGCGAATTAAAAATCATATCCTGAATACCGGTGTCATCTACGCCGCGCGCCACCAATTCGGCGGCAATGCGGAATATATGTGTATTGGTTGCGTGGCGAAAGGAGCCGGTATCGGTCACAATACCCGTGTAAATACATTTACCAACAGTCGGGTTTATCTTCAGGTTGTCACCCATGTCCGTGATGAAGCGAAACACCAATTCGCAGGTGCTACTGGCTTCCGGCTCGGAGATAACGTAATCGGCAATCGGATCGGGATACAGGTGGTGGTCAATCATCAGGCGGGTACCCGGGAAGTTGACGGTAAATTCTCCTAGTCGGTCTATTCGATTTAACGCATTGAAATCGAGGAAAATAAATAGGTTTTTTTGTGCTAATACCTGTTTACATTCTTCTGTGTGAATATCCCAAATAAGAATTTCTTCTGCACCTGGCAAGGCTTCAAATTCTTCGGGGTATTCGGAAGGAAACAATACATGAACGGTATGTCCATATTGTTCTAGATAATGACGCATGGCTAAAGAACTGCCAATGGCATCACCGTCGGGGTTGCGATGTGAAAAAATTGCCGTGTTTTGTGGAACACGAAGCAGTTGTTTCAATGATGGAGAGATTTCCATGTAGTCTAAATTCATCCAAAAAGGCCGCAAAGATACACCTTTATTAAATGAAACGATGTCAAACAAGATATTATTTTTTAAAAAACCTTTTTCAAACGGCTTTTTGAAATAAAATCTTGTTGTACCTTTGCGCCCGCATTAATAAATTACAAATAACACCTTAATTATTTTATGGCTGGTAATCGCACTTTTACTATGATCAAGCCCGATGGCGTACGCGCAGGCAACATCGGCAATATACTTCAAATGATGAATGCCGCAGGCTTTCGTGTTGTGGCAATGAAACTTACACAGATGAGCAAAGCACGTGCCGGGCAGTTTTATGCGGTACACGCGGAGCGTGGTTTTTATGACGAACTGTGTGACTTCATGAGCAGCGGCCCAATTGTGGCAGCTATTTTGGAAAAAGACAACGCGGTAGAGGATTTTCGCAATTTGATTGGCGCTACCAACCCTGCCAATGCTGCGCCGGGTACCATTCGTGCCAAATATGCGACCAGCGTTGGTGAAAACGCCGTACATGGCTCCGACAGTGATGAGAATGCTGCCATCGAAGGGGCCTTTCATTTTGGAGGCGTGGAGATGTTTTAGGAGCGAGTAAATAATAACTTATTATTTACTCTTTCCTTAATTTTTACTGGAGGATGAATAATGGAAAACCTGTAATAATTTTCCATTATTCATCCTTCGTTTTTTATTAAAATGACTCTATTTTTCTTTTAAAATAAAAATAACTTTCCAATTGCGCCCTCACCGGAATATCTGTCCCGGTTCTGCGGTATTCGTTGGTATTATTTGCGTTGATATATCGCGCCTTTACGTTGTCATTCCATTGTAAATCCATGAGCGATTTGATTTCTTCTTTCAATTCAGGGTCATACACCGGGAAAGTAGTCTCTATTCGAAAACTGAGGTTGCGTTCCATCCAGTCGGCGCTGGACAAAAAGACGCGTTCATCGCCGCCATTGTAGAAAATAAACACTCGTGCGTGTTCCAAAAAGCGATCAACGATGCTCACTATTTCTATATTTTCGCTCACGCCTTTTATTCCGGGGACTATAGCACAAATTCCGCGAACGATCATTTTTATTTTCACGCCGGCCCGTGATGCTTCGTACAATTTAGCAATTATTTCTTTGTCTTCTATACTGTTCAATTTGATGAACATGGAGGCCTTTCTTCCGGCTTTTGCGTTGTCTATTTCCCGTTCAAGTAGGGTATAAAGGGCGGGGCGCAAGTTGAATTTGCCAACGAGCAAATGTTCAAAAAAGCCTCGTGGGGGTTGTTTGTTTTCTAAAAAAGAAAATACGGTACTGATTTCACCCGTGATGCGGTCATCGCAGGTGAAAAGCCCAAAATCTGAATATATTTTTGCTGTTTCTTCATGAAAATTACCCGTGCTTAAATAAGCGTACAACCTCGGTATGCCATTTTCTAATCGGCGGATGAGCGCTAATTTAGAGTGGACTTTTACGCCTGGAAAACTGTAATATACCCTGACACCAGCCTTTTCCATTTTTTCTCCCCATTCTAAGTTGGAGGCTTCGTCAAATCGAGCTTTGATTTCTACAAATGCCGATACTTGTTTGCCTTTTTGAACGGCATGGATCATGGAGTGCATGATTCGACTTTGTTTGGCTACCCGATACTGAATGACTTTGATATGCGTCACATTGGGATCATTGGCAACGAAATCGAAAAAATGTACCACAGCACTATAACTTTGATAAGGTACGTGGATTAACTGGTCTTTTTCCCGAATCACGGCGAATGGATCGGAGGCTTCATGCAATTGCGGATGGTGCAGCGGCGGCAGCGGTTTGTATTTTAAGTGCTGCATACCAAAATCGGGGAACCTGAAAAAATCAAAATTATTGTGATAGCGCCCTTCCGGCAGCATATCGTTTTTGCGAAACTCGAACATACCCTGCAAATGCGCCAACAGGTGGTCGGGCATTTCGCGGTCATAGACAAATCGGCTGGGCGGGCCGATCTGACGCTTTATAAGGCTTAGTTTTATTTTTTGAACCAAATCTCCTTCAAATTCATCGTCAATATACAATTCTGCATCCCGGGTGAGTTTAATGGAAAAGGTATCGCTTATTTCGTATCCGGGAAACAGCCAGGCGATGGAGTGTCGCACGATGTCATCTAATAAAATCAGGTCATGTCTTCCCTGTAAAGAAGGAAGTGTCACAAAACGGGATAATTGATCGGAAGGGATTTTTACTAAGGCGTATTCGCTTTCAGATAAAGGTTTTCGTTTCAGGCGCAAATGTACTGCTAAGTACAAGTGCGTATTGGCCAAAAAAGGACGAATACGGCGTTTAACCAATAATACGGGCATCACATAGGGCAGAAGATATTGATGAAAATAGTCTTCCACGAACAGTTTTTGCGCTTCATTTAATTCCAAACGCCTTAATATATGGATGTGATGACGTGCCAGTTCTGGTACGATCTGTCGTTGGAAAATATCGGAAAACTCCGCTTGTTGGCGATTGACAATACTGCGCACTTCCTGCAATAATTCCCCCGGATCAAAATTTAGCCGCGCTTTTGTTTTTTTTCCTACTTTTTTTAAATTACGCAGATTGGCTACTCTGACCCGGAAAAATTCATCTAAATTGGAAGAATAAATGGCCAAAAATTTTAAACGCTCCAGCAATGGCACTGCCGGGTCTTTGGCTTCCTGCAACACGCGGTAGTTGAACGATAGCCAAGAGATGTCGCGATGATTAATCGGGAGGAGGGGTGTTTGTTCCGGGTTGATTTCTGACATAAGATAGTGCGCGGGAATAAATTACTTGATGGGTATTGATATGATTTTTTATAAAAAAATTATGTCAGTACCCATCAAGTAATTCATTTACAGATAAAAAAACATAAAAATTATTTGTTTGTGTTTGAGGACGGTAAAAGAATAACTTATCAAAATGCGTCGTCAAATCATGCCTAATTGTTGTGGGTTATTTTTTGGCTATCCTTTAGTAATTTGGGGCTGCAAACCCTTTGAGACAAAAAGGAACGGCAAATATACCCGAAATTGGTAAATAAGGTGATTGGGTTGTTAAATTTAATATAAAAGTTTCATTATTCTGGTTTGTGTACTCAATTTTTCACCACCCTTTTCACTCCCTGCACTGCTTCCCCATAAAACAGGATCTGATAAGCGCCCGGCGGCCAGTTTTGTGTGTCAATGGTCGTGTTATCTTTTGGCAAAAGCAGGGTTTCCATCATTTTGCCCTGAGCATCCATGATTTCTATTTTTTGTACGGCATGGGTGGCGTTGGCTACTACGATGTGGAGGGTGTTGGTGACGGGATTGGGTGATACTACAATGGATTGGGCAAATTTTTCGCTAATTTCAGTATTTCCAACGACAAAAGTGACGGTATTATTGGCGGAGATAAGTCGAAGATCGGGGTCAAAACGCACTTGCTCGACTTTAAATGGCAGGACAACATTAAATATTTGGCCGGTAGCAGCGTGTTCTAAGCGCAGTAGCGAATCTTTACCTGCGCCGGATACCCTGATGGGGATGGGCATTTCAAAAAAAGCCACGGAAGAATTAGAGGTCGTTTGGCCAACTTTGATGGATACACCCGTGGCGGTGGGCGACCAGCGCACCTGATAACTTGGATGCCCCTGGCCGTAGTACCAGTCTTTGAAAAATTCGGTCAGATTAGTGCCGCTTTGCTTTTCTAAGTGACGTTTTAAGTCGCTGGTGCGGGCATTACCGTAAGATAACAGGGGGTCATTTAGGTAATTGCGGATGGCTTGGAAGAAGTTGTCGTCGCCTATTTTCCATCGGAGCATGTGCAGCAACAGGCTGCCTTTCTGATAGGTCAGTCGTCCATCAAAAATGCGATTAATATCGGTGGTATCGGTGACCCTGACGGAGCCGGCTGACTGTCCGGTTACCCCGTTGATGCTGCTGGATTTCCAGCCGAGCCAACTGGCCGGGGTACCCAGAAATTCATTGGTCAATCCGGTGAGGTAGGTGGCAAAACCTTCGCTCAGCCAGGCGTCTTCCCAACTGGCACAGGTTACTTTGTTGCCAAACCACTGGTGCGCCAGTTCATGAGCCATGAGGCTGTTGGAAAAATTGGTCATGAAACTCATGGTTTGGTGTTCCATGCCGCCGCCCCAGCCAAATTGAGCATGTCCGTATTTTTCGGTAGCGTAGGGGTAGTCGCCAAACAAGCGATTGTAGAGCGTAATATAGGGGATGATGCGTTTGGTTTGCACTTTGGCGGTATTCAAGTTTTCCGGATAGACAAAATTCAGAATTTCTAAGGAATCGCCATTGGCCAAAGGAGCAAAGTCAGAGTAGGCCGCGTAGTTGGTCACAGCCATGGCAATCAGGTAGTTAGCAATAGGGTAGCGGTGTTTCCAGTAATAGATTTTTTGAGTTCCCGAAGTGACTTCCCGAATGAGTTTGCCATTGGAGGCCGCCCGATAAGCCGCCGGCGTTTTGATGATGATGTCGGTGGAATCTATTTTGTCGGTGGCATCTATTTTGCAGGGCCACCAGGAGTTGCCGCCATAAGGCACAGAAAATGTCCATAAAATGGGCGCTGTACCGTGTGTAGCCCGGGCAAAGGAGCCAAACCCGGTGGAGACAGGTGCGCCTTCATAGTTTACGGTAATGCTGTCCAATCGTCCGGCAGGGAGGATGCCGGGCAGGTTGATCTGAAGGATATTCTTGATCGATTGTGACCAGGTAACAGGGCTGCCACGCCAGCGTATTTCGTTGATTTTCATGTTATTGGCAAAATCAAAATGGAGTTTTTGAAAACTCGCTGCCTGTGGCACAAAATAAGTGGTGATCTGCCCTTTGATATAGGTTTTGGTTGGGTCAACTTCCCATTCTAAGCGGTGGTATTTGATGTTGTAATCCTGCGTCAGGTCATTGGGCTTAAAATGCAGAAATTGTGCGTGGTATTGGCTTTCCAAATGCACTAATTCGGAGAGGGAGGCATCGGATAAGGAAATAGATGACCGATCATTTTGCGCCGACAAGAGGGCGCAGAGAAGGAAAAATAGGCAAAAAAAGCAGGTGTTTTTCATGTAAAAGTAGGTGAGTGCACTAAGGATTTCATCCATCTTACCCAAGCCGAGAAGTGGGGACACTTCTCTATGGGTAGTTCGATGCCATTGTCTAATGCGATCATATTGCCGTGAAATATTTTGTCGTAGCCCGACTTTATTTTAAGCAGGCGTTTTGATGGTGCGGTTTGTGGGTTATCATTTATTTCTTCGGGATTGGGATACTCCTTAATAATCGTTTCTACATTTTCAATAAATTTAGGATCATCCATAAAATTAATTTTAAACCCGTCAATGGATGCAAAAAGCAGGGCTTCAAATTCATGTGGCTGGAGGTAAGATTTAAACCTTGCATGATTAATATCCTAATCGAAAGCATTTTCTAAAATTTCAATGCGCTGATAAATTGTCTTATCGCCAGATTTTGCTTCCGCCATTTTAGGAAAATCTGTGGCAGAACGGTAATAATCAAAAAAAGTAGTGACATAAATGCTGGTATCTGTCAATAATTTACGCAAATCTCGGCTTGCCTTCCCATAAGAAACAGCGCCTCCTTTAAAATTAGGGCCGTTATTCACAATTTTGGTATTTATGATGGTCGAAGTGGTAGTTACATTGAAACTAATTAGATGTGGCGCTAACACCTCTTTGATAAAAGTCTCTTCTGTCTGACCTTCTACCAATATTACAATATTAATATATGTATCTTTCATTTTTTGTGAATAGATCAAAAATGAGTATTACTAATATTTAATGAAATAAAAAATAAAGCATTGGTTAGGGTCTGCCGCCGATAATATTTTTTTCCCAAATTTCGCCCACGGTATATTCCTCCATCCATTCTTCTAATTTCTCCGCATCTAAGCGTTTGAACGTTAATTGACCATCCTTTTGTTCAACGACGATCAGGTCCTCTGGCTGAAAATTATTGATGAACGTGACAGATTGCGTAGAAATGATTATTTGTGATTGATGCGCTGCACTGCGAATAATGCCACCCAAAATATTGAGTGCAGCCGGATGCAGGCCCAATTCCGGTTCGTCAATGATAATCATCTGCGGAGGCTCGGGCTGTAAAAACAGAGTAGCCAGACAAATCATCCGCAGCGTACCATCCGATAGATGACGCGCATTAAAGTATTTATCAGTGCCAATTTCTCGCCATTCCAGCATTATTTGGTCGGGTGTATTGGCCAAAGGCTGCAAATCAAAGCGATCAAAAAAAGGAGCAACTTGACGAATTATTTTTTCTATTCGCCGGAAATTCACCGGAAAACGCTGCTGTAAATAATATAAAAAGGCTGGCAAATTAGAGGCATCTTCCCTAAGTTGGCGATTGTCATTAATATTGCAGGCTCCTTTTAAATAGGCAGTATCACTAACGTCGTGAAAATGATATATTTTATAAGATTTCAATAAGTATCTAATCTTCGATGTATCAAGCGTGTGGGACTCTCTGCTGAAAAAGCCTTTATGAAAAATCGTGTTCACTCCCTCCGATCGTTCCATTTCAAAGTAGAAGCGATTGTCGTCTGTGGGCATCAGACTGAGCATATACTGATCGAATAAGCCATCGTTTTCAAAGACGATCTCCAATATAAGATTTTTCAAAGGCTTTCTTCCGAAAAACAAAAAATTAGTAGCCCCTCCTTTTTGAGCAACATAAGCCTCTAATTTGTCGTCCATTACCTGTTGCAGAAATTTAAAATAAGAGATAAAATTGGACTTACCCGCGCCATTTGCGCCAATTAGCACATTAATATCCCGCAACTCAAAGTGCGGCAAATCCCGGATCGACTTGAAATTCTCAATTTTTACGGTGCGTACTTTCATAAGTAATGAAAAATTTTATAAAATTTTCACATTTTAGATCGTAAAAGTAAGCGTTTTTTGAATAATGGCTGCCTTTTAATTACCAGCAGGACAATCTCTATACAAAAAGAGCCGAAATATGGGGATTCATCCTCCGCATTTCGGCTCTTTTAAAAAAAATGAAAAGACAAGCCGTCATTTCATGCTCGCCCCTACACCTTTGTCGTCCACCAGTGCTTCACCTGCCAGCCTTTCAAATACATTACTGGCAAAATAATCAGGGTGACAAAGGTGGCAAAGCCGAGGCCAAAAATGATGGTCCACGATAAAGGACCCCAGAAAGCTACCGAGTCGCCACCGAGGTAAATTTTTGGGTCACCGTGTGAAAACAGGCTTTCAAAATCAATGTTAAAGCCAACGGCCAACGGAATGAGGCCGAGGATGGCCGCCGTAGCGGTCAACAGCACGGGAGTCATACGAATACGGCCTGCTTCAATGACGGCTTCTCGAACTTCCATACCTTTTTCCCGCAAAATATCGGTATATTCCACCAAAAGAATACCGTTTCGTACGACGATACCCGCCAAGGCTATGATACCCACGCCCATCATAATCACCGAGTAGTCCATGTTGAAAATGGCCATACCGAGCAATACCCCGATAAAAGAAAACGCCACCTCCGTCATGATAATCAGTGTTTTACCAATGGAGTTAAACTGAACAATCAGGATGAGAACGATCATAAAGATGGAGATGAGCAGAGAATTGCCGAGGAAGGAAATAGCATCGGCAAATTCAGCATCTTCTCCGGCAAAACCCACGGTGATACCTTCTTCACGGGGCCATCCGGCAATAGCACCTTTGATCTGATTGATCACCTGTGTTTGTTTGGGTTGGTAAGCAGCCGTGATGTTGGAAGAAATGGTGACGATACGCGTTTGATCCAAACGGCGGATACCCCCGTAGGTATTGGTATATTTGATGTCTGCTAAGGAGGCCATTGGCACGGAGCGAAGCACCCCGCCCATGTTCATATCGCGGAAGGTGATATTCAGGTTTTCCACCGCATTGATATTCGCACGCTGGTCGGCTTTCAGGCGAATGTTTACCGGAATTTCTTCTTCTCCGTCTTTGAATTTGGTGGCTTCTTTGCCCAAAATAGCCGTGCGAAATTCGCCGCCAATTTGAGCGGTTGAAATGCCTTCCCGGTTGGCGCGATCGCGGTCAATTATGACGTTTATTTCAGGTTTTGACACGATCAAATCAGAACGCAGCTCTTCCACGCCCGGAACGGCCAACGAATCCAAAAAGCGTTTTACCTTTGTGGAAGTTTTTATCAATTGAGCAAAATCATCGCCCCGAATTTCCACAGAGATTGGCTTAGGAGATGGCGGGCCACCTTGTTCCTGGTCTACCGTAATTTCTGCCCCCGGGATGATACCTTTGGTCGCTTTGCGAATTTTATCCATCAAATCCATGGTGTTCACACCCTTGCGTTCGGAAAACTCCACAAATGCCACGCCTACCTTGCCCTTGTTGCTGGTAGCAGAGCGGTCAAACTGGTCTTCTGAGGCATTGAGGGCTACGTTGGTAATCACTGATTCTACAATCGGATTGTTTTCGCCCAGCACTTCTGTCACTTTTGCTTCCAATACCCGTGTTAAGGAGTCCGTTATGTTGACATCCGTACCAACCGGCATGGACAGGTAAACATAAATGAAATTGGGGTCTGCACTGGGGAAAAGTACAATATTGGATTGGCGGGTGACGGTGATGCCGCAGGAAATAAATAACAGCGTGGTAACACCTGCGATCATTTTCCAGGGATGATGGAGGACTATATTCAGGAATCCGGCATAAGTGTTCTGGATGGCCGGCCAGCCTTTTTGCTGGAACCAGCGCACAGCACGTTCCAATAAAAATTTGTACAACACCACAAATAAGGCGAAAGTAACCATCAAATTGCCCATGAACATATTGCCGTTGGCGTAGAAATAAATGGTTGCCAGCGCAAATAAAGCGTAGCCCGCCAAAGTACGACGGCGTTTTTTTGCGGGGTCAATAACCGTTTTTTCGCGTTTTGGGTCGCCCATAAACCATACGGCAAATACCGGATTGATGATGTAGGCAACGACCAAAGAGGCCGTCAGGGTGATAATGACCGTAACGGGCAGGTAGTGCATAAACTTACCGAATATACCACCCCAAAACACTAACGGTACAAACGGCGCTAAGGTGGTGGCAGTGCCCGACAAAACGGGCAAAAATACTTCCCCTGCCGCTTTTTTTGCTGCCTGCACAATGGTCAGTTCCGGCTCGTCGTGGTAGACGCGGTGGGTGTTTTCAATCACCACAATGGCATCATCTACCACAATGCCCAAGCCGAGCAGGAAAGCAAAGAGTACGATGAAATTCAGGGTGAAACCCAGCGACGGCAAGATCATGAAGGCAATACACATCGAGAGCGGTACCGACATGGCCACAAAAACGGCATCGGTAGCACCCATGAAGAACATCAAAACCAGCGTGACGAGGATGAAACCAATGATGATGGTATTGATGAGGTCGTGGAGGGTGACACGAGTAGCGCGGCTTTGATCGCCAGTGATAGTCACTTCCAAATTGGGGGGGAATTCATTGGCTTTCATTTCCTTTACCAATTCTTTGATCTTATCGGAGGCGTTGATCAGGTTTTCGCCAGAACGTTTTATGATGTTGAGTACAATCACATTTTTTCCGTTCAACCGCCCAAAACTTTCCTGATCTTTGTGTCCCATCTTCACTTCTGCCACGTCTTTCAGGTACAATGTGGCACCCGATTGAGAGGAAACCAATACGTTTTTAATTTGCTCAATATCCTTGAAATCGCCCCGGATAGAAACCGAACGGGTCATGCCGCCGATGTCCACATTGCCCGCTGAAATAGTCACATTTTCAAACGCCAAAGCATTTTCAATGTCGCGAAAAGTCAGGCTGGAGGCATTGAGTTTATATTTGTCAATATTGACCTGTACTTCTTTGTCCAAAGCACCGACCATATCCACGCGGGTTATTTCGCGCAGTTCTTCAATGCGGTCTTTCACCGCATCGGCATAGTCTTTTAATTTATCCAAACTAAAATCGCCGGAAATATTGACATTCATGATCGGAATTTCTGAAATATCAAACTCCGTCACCGTCGGGTCGGCAACCAGGTCGGTGGGCAGGTCGCGTTTGGCTTTGTCCACGGCATCTTTCACCTTTTGTTTGCACAAAGGCACATCAAGGTTCGTGTTGAACTCCACGCTCACGGAAGAGAAGTCCTGTACCGAAGAGGACGTGACTTTTTTTACGCCGTTGATCCCTTTTAATTGTTTTTCAATGGGTTTGGTCACCAATTGTTCCATATCGGTGGGGGATGCACCCGGATACACCGTGGAAACGAAGATAGTGGGTACCACTACATCGGGAAATTGTTCTTTGGGCAGCGCAATGTACGACATGATACCCGCTAAGGTAATAAAGGCCGTGACAATAAAGATGCTGGTCCGGTTGTCTATAGCCCAACTGGTGGGTTTAAATTCTTTCATAATTTATCTGTTGAATAGGTTGATTATCTGTTTTGTCAAGTCCCCATTGCCTTCCCGCTGCCCAATAGCAGGAAAAAAAGCATTGAAAAAGGCAAGTAAGTAAGTAAATAGAAATAATCGTAGTTTTTAATTTCATTTATTACCTTATTATCAAGGGTTTGTGAGACTGTGGACTGTGGACTATTGACTACTTATCACTGTCATGGTGTGTGTGTATTTACTAACGCTCCCAATAGTACCAGTTTACGCCAATTCCCAATTCAAATCCTGCGGATGGATAGAGTTGGTTGCCAATGTCATTGGTTACCTGCGTTTCGAGCATGATTTCACAGGCATCGGTCTCGGCTGCCAGTTGTTTGGCGCGTTCCAGCAATAGTTTTGACAGGCCCCGACCCCGGTATTCAGGCGCAACGAACAGGTCGTTGAGCAACCACAACCGCTTCATTCGGGTAGAAGAAAAGATGGGGTATAGTTGGGTAAATCCAACCAATTGCCCGTCTGCTTCTGCCACATAAACAACCGATTCATTTCTGCTCAGGCGTTCTTCCAAAAAAGTGCGTGCCGCAGTGCGATCAGCGGGTTTTTCGTACCAAACCCGATAAGCCTCAAAAAGGTCGGTTAAAGCCTCTACGTCGGAAAGGGTAGCGGTGCGAATAGACATAATAAGGAATAATGAAGCAGGAATGATGAACGATAAATGTGGCTAATGCTTTTTGAACGAAATAATAGGCCAGTGTTCTTAACAAAATAAATAATTTGTTATGCATTTTTATCTGTAAATGAATTAATTGGATGGTAATACTAAATTTTTTTTATAAAAAAAATTTAGTATTACCATCCAATTAATTCATTCCCGTGCCATCACCATTTCACCATTATTCACCTCTTGGAATCCGGTAGAAATCACCACATCGCCTTTTTTTAAGCCGGAAAGCACCTCCACCATGCCGTTGTAGTTTTGGCCTTGTTTGATCACGGCTTTTTTTACGGTTGCCGTTTTATCGCCGTTTTTTTCTGCCAACAATACAAAATCGCCGTCTTCGGAGGTTTGTATGAGGTTGACGGGTACCACCAGCGCATTGGGGCTTTGATAATCCACAATTTTCATCACGGCTACCTGATTGGCGCTGTAATTGTTGCCACCGGGCAGGGTACATTCTACGCTAAAGGTACGCGTCATGGGGTTGATGCTTTTGCTCACGTAGGTGACCGTGGAAGTGATTTCTTTGTTTACATCCGGGAAAAACACCTGTACTTTATCGCCGCGCCGCACTTTGGAGGCGTAGGCTTCGGTGACATTGCCGACAATTTTGAGTTTGTTCAGGTTGAGAATCTGGCACAAAGGCACGCCGGGTGCAATAGCCTGACCCTGCTTGAGCAGCACCAAATCTACGGTTCCGCCGGTTGGAGCATAAATCTTGGTCATACCCAATTGCTCTTTGACGGTGGCAATGCTGCGCTCCAGCGATTCTTTGCCATTTTTTGCCTGAATGTATTGGATTTCGGTACCAATTTTTTGATCCCAAAGACTTTTTTGGCGGTTGAACACGTCTTCGGCCACTTTTAACTGGCCTTCTACCTCTGCCAAAGATCGCATTATGACGGCATCGTCAATTTCGGCGAGTAACTGGCCCTGGCGAACATTATCACCATTTTTTACGTACACTTTTTTTAAGGCGCCCGGCATTCTAGCGGTAGCAGTTACGCTTTCATCGGCATCTACTTTTCCCTGGAGGTCAATATAATGACGAAATGCCTGCGGTTGGATTGTTGAAACGCCTACGGTACGCAGTTTTTTCTCCTGCGGATTGGTAGCGTTGATAGTTGCTTCTAAAGCCGTAATTTTGGCTTCCAATTGTGCTTTTTGATCTTTCAATGCAGTCAATTGTGCTGCGGGGTCTTTGGTGCCGCCGCCACAGGAAGCCCAAACGAAAGAGATCAAAAGCGTGAATAAAAAAAGATTTTTATATTGCATGGTAATTGATTTGTATGTGTTGTGATTGGGCGTTGGAGATTGGTTATTGGTTATTGGATTTGGTAAACTAATCGCCAATACCCAATCCTAAATATTAAAGTCCCGATTTTTTAATAGTAGTTTTTGCGCTTAACAAGTCATATTGTGCCTGTATCAATGCCTGCTGGGCATTATACAGACCCGATTCGGCCTGGGTGATTTCAAAGCTACTGCCCACGCCGGCTTTGTATTTCTTTTGGGTTGTATCGTAGATGCGTTGCGCCAGGGCTAAATTTTTCTGTTGATTGGCCACACGCTCTTGCGCATTGAGGTATTGTTTGCGGGCAGCATCCAATTCCAGGGTGAAAGCATTTTCCAACATTTCCTTTTGTGCTTCAATAGTCTGTACGGCGATGATGGCGCGTTCTTTTTTAGATTTATTTAGTCCGCTGTCATACAAAGGGACACTAACCGAAACCCCGGCTAATGCGGACGGAATAAAATACCATTTATTAAAATTATCGCCACCTTTTTGGCCAAAACCACCCTGAAGTCCGGGTTGATATTGTATGAATCCCGCTACTGTCGGGGCAAATGGCTTGCGGTACAAATCTACCTGTAAGACGCTGAGTTCGCGGCCTTTGAGCAGTTGGAGGTACTCAGGGCGATTCATGAAATTAGGAGCCGTGGTCAGGTCAACCGCAGCGGCATCAGCAGCCAACAGTTGGTTGACATCATCCGTGGGGTCAATGGCGTTGCCGATGGGCATACCCATCGCCATTTTCAGGGCGTTGACCACAATTTCACGCTGACGCACTAAGTTTCCGCGCTCGCTGCGCAGCGTAGAAACAGAGAGTTCGAGGCGGTCCACATCCAATTGCTCCGCAAACCCGGCTTTGTTGATGGCTTGTGTTTCTGCCAGTATTTTCTCTAAATTGCCGATATTTTTGTCCAAGATTTTCACATTTTCGGCTAATAACAGGCCCGGCAAATAAGCGTCGCGCACGGCATTGGTCACAGCAAATTTGGCGACATCCAATTGCACATTGACATAATCGCGGTAATAACGGGCTGCTTTTTTGGCAACCAGATAACTGTTGTTGAAAATCAACTGGTTGACCGAAATATTCCCGGAAACGTTGTGTACCGGTGTAAAAAATACTTTTGAATTCGGGTCAGATTGAAACAAACCACCCAATAAGGCAAATAGCCCGTCGGTTTGTTCCGTACTGAAATTATCTTTTACGAGCTGTGGTACCGTGATGGGGCCGCTTGGCCCAAAAGATAAGGCACTGGAAGGAAGACCACCGCGCTGAAGAAACCCCGTGTATCCTACGCTGGCGGATGCCTGCGGCAAACCCGTTGCAGTATTTTCTTTAATGCGCCATTCTGCATCCGTCACGGCCAATCGTGCCACTTTTATGTTCGGATGATGGTCCAAGCCATACTGAATACATTGATCTAAGGTCATGGGCAGGGCAGTTTGTGCCGCCAATTGGCCCAACAGTAGCAGTAGAGTGCTGAAAAGTAGTAGTTTTTGTGAATAAGTGTTCTGCATGATTATCAGGCTAACTTTGCTTTTAATATTTCACGCCCCCGGTCGGAAACGATACTATATAGGTAATTTGTAATATGTTCTTTAAAAAGTTCATCAAAGGAATAGGGGGGCTTTGGGAATAGTTCATCATCAAAAATGGATAGACTTACAGCAATATAAAATTTGGCGGCTATTTGTACGTTAAAGTCGTTGCGGTACAAACCCTCTTTACGTCCCCATTCTATGTTTTTCAAAGCAAGATTAAAAATATAATCTCTTTGAAAATGCTGTATCTTTTCCCACGTCGGGCGGTGATATTTCTGTAAGTCGCGTACTATATTGGGTTTCATTTGTTTTAAATCACCCATGACTTGTTGTATCACGCGCACCATTTGGTCAATAGCATTGAAAGATTGAGTGTGCAAAATTTCATCTTCTGAACACTGCGCTTCCAAATGCCGATCCATCACTTTGGAGACGAGATCATCTTTGTTTTCTACAAATTGATACAACGTCTTTTTAGATATACCAAGTTCCTGCGCCACGTCGTCCATCGTGATACTTTTGATACCGAGTCGGAAGAACATTTCTTCCACTCGTTTTAACCATTTTTCCTGCTGTTCTGTAAACATTGCTGACTAGTTATCTGGTAGTTTGATACGGGTTTTAAATAAATACGCTTTTTCCCGGTTCTTTACTTACTTTGCTGTTCGTGCCGCAAAGGTAAACATTGGAAACGTTTTTTGCAACTATTGTTTCCGTTGTTTACTTTGTTTTTCGACAAACGGCAAATATTGTTCTACAAACGAAAAATAAATGTGTGTTTTTGAAATAAAAATTTGTTTAAAATAAATTGTTTTGCATTTATGTGGGTCGGGCGTGGATGCCCCGACCGGCAGCAACTTTTCCTATCTGTATGCGTTTGTTAAATAACTCAATATCAATGCTTATGGATCGTTATCTTTTACTCATCTTATCTTTTCTTTTTATTTCCTCTGCCACTCTGGCTCAAAGCCCTTGTGGCTACGATTTTTTCCTGCAAAATGTTCTAAAAGATACGATATTTGCCGACAAACAGGATACTTTAGAACAAGATATACTGCATTTTTTTAGAAAGCACACCCATAATTCGTCAACGGCAGCGAAGGGCAATTTGGTGCTGACCATTCCGGTGGTCATCCATATACTACACCATGGAGGCCCGGAAAACATTACCGACGCGCAGGCGCAGGCGGCGGTTCAATACCTAAATGCTGCTTTTGCCAATACTGGCTATTTTTTTCAGGGCAGTGGAGCGGTCTCCAATATTCGGTTTTGTTTGGCTACCCGCGATCCGCAGGGTAATGCCACCAATGGTATCTTACGGGTGCAAACGCCACTGACCAATGTGGATTTGGCGCAGGACGGATTGGCAAAAAGCCCGAGCCGCTGGCCTACGCAGGAATACCTGAATATTTGGGTGGTGCGGGAAATTTGCTGGGAATCACTTGGCTGCGGCGTGGGGGCGTATGCTTCCCCACCTGCTTTTCACGGAAGGCAGAGTGATGGTATTGTAATAAAAAGCCGCTATTTTGGGGCAACACCCGGTTTTACCAGCCCGCTGGCCCACGAAACGGGTCACTATTTGGGACTTTACCACACTTTTGAAGGGGGATGTGAAAACAACGATTGCCTGATTGACGGCGACCGGATATGTGATACGCCGCCCGACCAAAGTACTGCTGCCATCCCCTGCGATCAATCAGTAAATACCTGTAATACGGATGTGCAATCGGGCTTAACGAGTGATCTGCCGGATGCTACCGATAATTTTTTAGACTACGGAGACATCACTTGTCAGCACAATTTCACGGCGTGCCAGGCAGCGCGGATGGAATTTGTGCTGGAAAATACCCGCAAATCGCTCTTAGTTTCCAAAGGATGCCTCCCTCCCTGCCCTGCGCCTGTAACGGCTGATTTTATACCGGGAGATACAATCATTTCCATTGGCACTGCCTTGTCTTTTAGCAGCCAGACCGCCAATGCAGGCAATGTGTCCTGGTTGCTAAATGGCCAGTCGGTGGCCGCCACCGCCAATTGGAGCAATACTTTCACGCAACAGGGGGTATTTACGGTTACGTTGAATGCGCAAGCGGCAAATGCGGCGCTGTGTCCTGCCCGGCAGGTGGAACATACCCTTCAGGTAGTGTGCCCCGTACAGGCCAATTTTTTGCTCAACCCTTCTACCCCGGTGCTGGGAGAGCCGGTGGTGGTGACCAACCTGAGCAAAAATTTCACGACCGTAGAATGGTTTATCAATGGTGTTTCGCAGGATAGTACGTTAAATACTTATACTTTTACTAAAAAAGGAGCCTATACGATTCGATTGGTGGCCGATAATGGCCTTTGCCAGCGGGAAAAAATACTGATTTTTACACTTTCGGAGGAGTGCAGCGGATCCCTGTTTCAGAAAATAATAGACACACCCGCGGAAATAGAACGTGCAAAAGCCAGTGTTGCCCTGTCAGATGGCAACTTGCTCTTAGGTGGTGAAGGAGTGGTTGTCGCTTCGGGCTGGGATATGATTTTTATAAAAACCAATCAGGAAGGAACGCCGCTGTGGACAAAGCGTTTTGGAGACGGGCGAAACCAGTTTTTGGAAGATTTGCTGCCGGCAGAAGATGGCGGATTTGTGATAATCGGCACTCAAATGACCGCTGATAGTGTGAAAAATGCATTGGTTGCCCGATTTTCGGCATCAGGTGAGGTGATTTGGCAAAAACAACTACTTTCAGAGAAGGGAAGTTATCTCAGGCGTTTGATCCGTTCCGGTAACGATTTTATCGCAGCGGGCTGGTTTATACCGGAAGGGAGCGCTCGAAAATCCGGGTTTATCATCAAATTTGACCCGGATGGCACCCGGTTGTGGTCGAGGGTTTACGAAGCCGACCAGGAAATGGAATTTACGGATGTAGATCAAATAAGTTCTTCCCAATCTATCTATCTGTCTGGTATTATAGGTGAACTCGATGGCAACGGAACAGACGGATTGATTACATCCTTAAATTTATTGGGCGGCTTGCCAGTGGCCAAAAGAGTGCAAAGTATACCTCTAGTATTTCCATTTCCTCCAGTGGATGAAATATTGTATGGAATAAACGCACACCATGGAACCTATAGTTCATTTGTCGGATATGTAACAAACTTGAGTTCCTCTCCTCCTCTTGAGCAAGGCTGGATAATAGAAACAAATTTTACAGATGGTATAAGCGGTACAGGCACTATTGGTAGCACTGTTAGTGGATTTAATTTACAGTTTGACAGAATACTGAAAACGCCTGACCCTGCTAACAAATGGTTGTTTAATTTTAAAAACCAAAAAATCGGAAGTTTTTTTAATGGTGGAATAGCGGCTCAAACTTCTATTGGCAACCAAAGTATATTAAACGGTTTTGCCGAGATACCCGGAAAGCAGTTTTTATTGAGCGGCGAGACTTATGTAGACGGTAAAACAAAAATGTTATGGGCAAAAGTTGATCAACGTGGAAACTCCGGGATTTGTTCGGGTAGTCCAGTTGCTAGCATACTTAACAATGTACCAATCAGTCGTGTGGATACCGTATAGTTAACCCAAACGAGTTTTCCCGGCTTTACCAACAGTGATTTATCTGTTCAACCATTCTTGTCCACCATCATTTCGCCCTGTTCTGATTCCATCGTTTGTGGGACAGAAGGTTGTAAAAAAGGCTGGATCAAAGATTTTGGACAGACAGTGCCTGTTTTTACACCGGAGGGAATGGCTTGCTTGGTGGGTGCACCGGATGGTACGATCTATGCGGCGGGCTATCGGAGTGACAGCCTTGCATTATTTAATCTAACAACCGAAGGCGATGTGCTTTGGATGCGTACCCCTCGCTTAAATGGTCTGCGAACTCCACGCCCGACCGGGATGATCGTTGACAGTGAGGGCAACTTAGTTGTTACCGGAAGCACACTATTGATTACGGGCGCGACCGTCGGATTTGTATTGAAATATAATCCCGCTTTAGATGCCATTATTTGGTTGTGGAACACCTCCACTCCTACTCGCACACAAATAGTTAGGGAACAGCAACCGGGCGGGAATTACTTGCTCAGTTTGTCGTATTTAACCAATACCACTACGGGCATCAAGGCCACTCCTGCATTATTGGGCATAAACAGGAATACTGGAACAATAACAGCGGGTGGTAATAACTGGTCTATAACCGCTAATAATTTTGGGGAGTTCCAACAACTTAAAAAATACAAAGACAAATGGTGGGCAGTGGGTACCATCAATGACAGCCTGACGCTGATGCGTTTTTCCCTCACCGGGCAGGAAGAACTTCGGGTGCGCTATTTTATACCTGATGCAGCGGCGGAGCAACCGCTCACTTTCAGCGATATACAGTTTTATCAGGATACGATTGTATTAGTGGCGCAGGAAAATACAGAATCTTTTGTTGATAACCGTAAATTATTTATCTTTAAGACGACTTTTGACGGCTAATACGGGAGGGTACTCCCTTATGTTTTAGACCTTGGATTTATTGGTTCGCCTATTAATAAAACGCACCAATTTGAGTTGCTGCCCAATGGTGATTTAATCCTGCTCTTAGAAATTCGGGAATTATTGACTTCCCCACGGACAAAGACGGCATTGGTCAGGTTAAGCTGGAAAGGAGCGGTACGCTGGAGTAACAGTATAACAACACCTCGTTTGGTCTATAACACTAAAAATCACTTGTTGATTCGGGATAACTATATTTTTATAGCTTCGGAAATCAGTGCGGCAAACAACAATCAAAATTTTTGGATAGCCCGAATCAATGCTAAAACCGGTAATATCGGCAGCCCTGTTTGTACTAATGTTGAACCGGTTTATATCAGTGCCAATCCTTCCTTTGAGCCGAAAAAGACATTTATGCCAGCCCTTGCCATGGTGTCCCGGCGATGGTACCCCTGAAATTGCGCGGTTTTTCCTGCGATGATCAAATACAAATACAACTCATTAATCAATCTGCAATCGTGACTTATAATGGTGGCAGTGCTGCTAGCAGGGGACACCCTCACTTTGCGAACGCGGGCGACGGGTGGTGTCGGCAACCTGGGGCTGCAACGGTCGCCACCGGACAACCTAAGTTGCACCAATTGCCCGAAACCGCTGTTTACCGCCTTAGATACGGGATTGCTGCGTTATCGAATCACCGCCAGCGATGCCAATGGCTGTGTCGCCATCGGGTCATTAACCATCTCCGTTGATGACAGTTGCTTAGTGTATTGGCCCAATGCCTTCACCCCGGACGGCGATGACATCAACGACAGGTTCTACCTCCTGACTTTCCCTTGTGTGTATCGTATCGCATCCCTCAATATTTACAGCCGTTGGGGCGATGAAGTGTTTAGTCGCACCGATTTTGCACCCAATGATGCCAGTGCGGGCTGGGATGGGCGCACCGCTGACGGAACACCGTTCCCAATCGATGTGCTGTTCTGGAATGCAGTAGTGCGCTACTACGATGGCCGGACGGAGGCATTTAAAGGACAGGTGACGCTGCTACGGTAACTGTAGGTCGGGTCATCCTTGCCCGACCACCCCGCGCTCGGCAATATACGGCTTGTTTACGGCCGACCACCCGTACGTGTGGTCGGGAAAGAATGACCCGACCTAATAGTTTTCGATCTGCAAAAAAATTTTCACGCTCATCACTCAATTAATTTATTCCCGTGCCAACAGCATCTCTAAATAATGCTCCTGAATACCAAAGCCTTTTTTGATAGCAGCTACCTGTTCGAGCGCGGTCAACCTTTTTGCTGCGTCCGGACGCGTTTTAGCCGTAGCGGTGATCATCACATTTTTTGCCGTGTGTTCCGTGGAAATAAACTCAAATACTTTTGTTTTATAATTGTGGGCTTCCAGCAGCAAGGCGCGGATGCCATCTGTCACCAATTCCGCCTGCCGTTCTTCGAGGATGCCGTATCGGAGCAGGGGGGCGAGTTCGTTTTGGGTGTGCATATCGCGCCTGATTTGTTTGTGGCAACAAGGCGCGGTAATGATATGCGTCGCTTTGTTATGAATACCGGCTGCGATGGCCAGGTCGGTGGCGGTGTCGCAGGCGTGTAAGGCAATCAGCATATCCAAACGATCGGGCCGATATAAAGCAATATCTTTTGCGACAAAATGCAGGCGGTCGAACCCATATTTTTGGGCTGTTTGGTTGCATAATTCCACTAAATGGGGGCGCAATTCAATGCCTTCCACATCAGGTGTCAATTTCAAATGGTGCGTCAGATAATCGTACAGGGCAAAAGTGAGATAGCCTTTACCGGAACCCATATCAGCGATGACTGCATTTTTAGGAATCGGGTGTTCCTTTAAAAGGCTGTCAATGACCTCTATATATTTATTGATTTGTCGCCATTTATCTTGGGCATTGGGTAAAATTTCCCCTTTTGCATTGCTGATATGGAGTGCGTGGAGCCAGGGGGTAGCAGGGTCAAGCAAGCGATTTTTGGCCTTATCGTGCTGCGTATCGGGGCGTTCTGTTTGCGAGGGCTTTTGCGCCTGGAGTTTAGTCGTTCCGTCTTTGGCGATGCTTAGGGTCCAATCTGCTTCGGTGGTCATCAGCATTGCCTGGAGAAAGGTGCCGTTCAGTAAGGTATCTAATTGCGCTGCGGCATCGGGCAACGAAAAATTTTTTACCTCGTCGCGGGTGCGATACCGATAGTTGAAAGCAATATGCGGGCCTTTTTTTAAGGTTACCGGGCGAAGATAGACGTTGGTTAATTCCGCATCGGCAGCAGGGGAGGGTTTGCCCAACGTACACTTGAGAAAACTCCCTTTTGCAAGGGCATCCTGAAAATGAGTGATAAGAGACAAGGGCAGTGAAGGATGATGCGTGAAAAAATTGGAGTGCAAAGATACAATAAATGCCTGATTGAAAACAATCGCTGTTTAAAATTTTAGTAAATGCTTTATTATCAATAATTTACAGAATTATTGATTGCCGACTGTTGGCTATTTAAATATCCCGTATATTTGCGCCTTCAAAAAACATCTTGCATCAAATCATTCTATACCTAAATACATATTTTGCTATGCGCACTTTTTTTCTACTCCTTTTTGTGGCTGTTTTTGCCTGCAAACCCGTTCAAAAAAGCACCGATACCACTGCGGGTTCCACGCCGGTAAAAACGGTTCCGGCCACTCCAAAACCCGTCGGTGACGATGGGGTGATTGAAATTGTGTTTTTGCAAATGAATGATGTATATGAAATCACGCCGTCTGTATCCGATAATCGGGGCGGTATGGCACGGGTGGCCACCATTCGCAAGGAATTATTGGCGAAGAACCCCAACGTTGTGACGGTATTAGCCGGAGATTTTCTCAGCCCTTCGGTCACGGGTACGCTCCGCCATGAAGGCAAACGCATACGGGGCAAGCAAACAGTAGAGACCATGAATGCGCTCGGCGTTGATTTAGTCGTATTTGGCAATCATGAATTTGATTACGATGACCTGGCCGACCTTCAGGCCCGTTTAGACGAATCTAATTTTACGTGGTTGGCGGGTAATGCCCGCCTGAAAACCAATACCTGGACGATGCAATTTTTTAAAAATCGGAGCGGCGGACAGGAAATTTGCCCGGACAATAAAATACTCGCGTTCAAAGATGCGGATGGTACCACCTTGAATCTGGGTATTTTTGGTGTATTGATTGACTCCGGGAAAAAACCGTACGTGGAATACTCGGATTGGGCGGTGGCTGCTCAAAAAAGTTATGATGCGTTGCTGCCTAAAACCGATGTTTGTGTCGCATTGACACATTTAGCCATTGAAAACGACCTGAAATTAGCCGCCATGTTCCCCAATATCCCCTTAGTAATGGGGGGGCATGAACACGAAAATACCAGGCAGCCCGTTGGCAAATCCGTCGTGACAAAAGCAGATGCCAATGCCAGAACGGTGTACATACATACCCTTCGTTTTGATAAAAAAACGAAAACGAATACCTTGCGCTCCGAACTTCGGCAGGTAGATGCGGCCATTCCTGACGAACCTGCCACTGCTGCGGTGGTTGCCAAATGGGAAAAAATAAAGAACGATGCTTTGGGTACAGCGGGATTTGATCCGATGAAAAAAGTTGTTGTGCTAAAGAAACCTTTAGATTGTCGGGAAACGGTCGTGCGCAATCAGCCCGCCGAAGCAGGGGCTATGTTGACAGCGGCCATGATAGCTGTTTCAAAAAACAAACCGGATTGCGCTATCGTAAACAGTGGCTCTATCCGGGTAGATGATATCATGAGTGGCACCTTGTCCGAATTGGATATTGTGCGGATGTTGCCTTTTGGCGGAGCTATTGTGGAAACAGAAATGCGGGGCAGTCTGTTGCGCCGGGCTTTGGAGGCTGGCATCGCCAATAAAGGCAATGGTGGCTACCTGCAAACGGGTAATATCCGCCGGGATGAAGCCACTGCCCGTTGGTTTGTCGGATCGGCCCCGTTGGAGGATATAAAAGTATATAAAGTGACAATTTCCGAATTTTTATTGACCGGAAACGAGCAAAATATGGCTTTTCTAAAAGCGACACCCAACCCGGACGGGAAAGGTACCACGAATGCGGAAGTACTTTCCATTGCCAAACCCCCTGCTGCCGACAAAACTGACCTCCGCAATGATATTCGATTGGCGGTAATTCAGTATTTGAGGTCGGTAAGGGAATGAATGTACCGTACTTTTGTCTTACAAAAAATGTAGGGTGTTCCGCGATATCGTCGGGCGTAGACGAGGCGACGTACGGTACTTTTGTATCCTCTTGTCCCTTTTGTGTTTTAAAATTTTTTTTAAAATTATGCGTGACTTTTTCAACTCCAAACCCAATCGCCTTTGGGTGATTTTAGCCGGCCTTTTCATCGCCAATGCCTTGGTTGCTGAATTTATGGGGGTGAAATTATTCTCATTGGAGAAAACTTTGGGGTTTGACCCCGTCAATTGGACCATTTTTGGTCAAAAAAACTTAGCATTTACCCTCACCGCCGGGGTATTATTGTGGCCGGTCGTTTTCATCATGACCGATATCATCAACGAATACTATGGCCCTCGCGGTGTGCGTATTCTTTCTTATCTGACTGCCGGATTAATCGCCTATGGTTTCCTGATGTTGCTGTTTGCCATCTCTTTAGAGCCAGCCGATTTTTGGCGCACAGCGCATATAAAGCCAACATGGGACGAGGCGCAGAAATCGGCTATGCTGGCGCAGGTATCGGATTATAATATCGCTTATTCGCTTGTTTTTGGACAAAGTCTTTGGATTATTGTGGGTTCCTTGTTCGCCTTTTTAGTGTCGCAAATTGTAGATGTCAGTATTTTTCACCGCATCAAAGCCCGGACAGGAGAAGATAAAATTTGGATGCGCGCCACGGGCAGCACCTTAGTTTCACAGTTTTTAGACAGTTTTGTTGTTGTATTTATTGCGCTGTATATCGGGCAAAAAATACCCTTTATTTATGTATTATCTATTTCTATCATGAGTTACCTGTACAAAGCCTTAATGGCGATTGTACTCACTCCGGTTGTCTATATAGTACACGGTGTAATAGATCGTTATCTGGGCGGACCATTGGCCACAGAAATGAAAAAGACCGCACAGGAACGCGGGTAAAAGATCATCTAAAGAATGCCCATGTATGAAATAAATGTCTACCACCTGTAATATCCGCCCAATCGGATATTTGCTTGATAAAATCGCTCTTTTGGCGCTGCGATACCTGTTCTTGACATCAAATCAGTATTGAAACCCGGGCTTATTAAAAGCGTAAAATGTTGATTAACAGGTACCTGAATACTACAACCAGCGCTAAGCCCCAACACAAATGGTGCCTGATATTGCTCACGGTAAAGTTCATTCGGGACACCTTCAATGTTCAGTAGTTTGCCGGAAGCCGATAACCGAAGTTCGGCCTTAATTCCCAAAAAAGGCGCGACCGTGAACCGTTTTCTCGGAATGAGCCGGTGTATTTCAAACGGTACAGCCAAGGTAGTAATTTTGTTGTAATGCTGTACTGAACGTTGCGACTCGTAATAGGAAAAACCGGCCTGGGTACTGTCTATTCTTCCATCAGTGTATTGATTCTTGACAAATCGCAATTTTTCTACGATAGAAACAGTATTCCATCGCAATACAGCGTGATATTGCGCGTAATAAACACCCGTATGCAATGCCCAATGCTTCTTTAAAGGGATTTGGCCCATGAGGCCAATGCCGATGGTTTCGAGTGTGCGTTCATTTTGGTGAGCAACGGCAGTATCTGCACTTGGAGCAATTTGCCACCATCCGTAATGACCTTCCATACCCGCCATCCGCGCTGGTTTATATTTCTTTTTGAATGGAACAGGCGGTATAATACCCTCATCTTTGCGGATAATGGATGCCTTGGATACAACGTTCAGCGACTGAAAAGATAAAACAGGCAAAGTTTGCATGGTAGGGTGGACGGGCTGGTCGTAGAACGTATCGGGTATTGCCGGGTTTGAAAAAACAAGATTATTTCGGGCGTTTTTTACCACATATTCTGACATATTTTTCTGCGCCGCAACATTTAAAGACAAACGATTATCTGATGGCAGGTTTTCCCCCGAAACGGGCATGGCAGACACCATACCATCGGAAATACGAGACTTTATTATTTGTTTATTGCCGCCCGAACCCGTTAATCAAGTGCCGGCACCTGCCTTTTTTACTGAAGATGTTAATGAAGTGCCGTTACCTGCCTTTGCTTCTGAAAATGTTAGTGAATGACCGGTACCTGCATCGGCTAAAGGTTTATTGAGTATGTTTTTTGAAATTCCGGGTTTGCTCGTCCGGTTTTCTTGCATTGAATCGGGCGAAAGGACCGCCTTGTTGGGTACAGCCAAATAATGCGGTAGCCCCGTACTGGTGGTGGTGATTACTGCTACCGGTATAGTGGGTTTTGGTGTAACAGGAGCGCCTGTTGAGAGCACCTGTTGGGGGGCATGATCTGCTGTGGCTTTTTGCCAAATTACGGCTCCGCCGAGCGTCAAACCCAGGGTTACCCAAATTAAAATCGCCAGCCTGCGCCGCTTTTTGCGTTTCAGCTTGCGCCACAATGCCGCTGTATCCACCGGGGTTTCATGTCCGGTGACTTCTGCTTTTATCTGTTCTTCAAATTCCTGCCAATTCATGTGCATTTAATTGAATAATTTTTTCCTGTAAAATTTTTCTGGCACGACTGAGCAATGATCGGGATGTACCCGCCGGAATACCGATCAGAACGGCAATTTCATCATGGGAGTATTCATCAAATACTGCCATATTAAATACTTGTCGTGCTCCTTCGGCAATTGTTGAATCAGGGTACAAAGTTCGTCAAAACTCATTTTTGGAAATACTGCTGGTTGATCTTCCAGTGTATCGGGAAGTACATCCCGGGTTAATTCGTATTGATACTGGTGGTTACGATAGTGGGCCAATGCTTTGTGTATCACAATTTTGCGCATCCAACTTGTCAGGTGGCCCTTGTCCGAATTAAAAGAAGTTATTTTTTGGAAAATCAACAAAAAATTATCCTGCAAAATATCTTCCGCCTCCGCCTGATTGCGCGCATATCGGCGAGCCACTGACAACAGCAGGGCTGCGTACCGCCGAACCAGCTCCTTTTGGGCAGCTGGTTGCTGGCGGACGCAGCCCGTAACCAATGTTAGTAGATCAGTTGTCGCGTGAAACACGTGATATAATTATAATTTTATTTTAAAATCTAAGGAAAAAGGTACTGATACTTTGGACTTATTCATTATACTACCCGATGCCTTCCCTATGGCATATTCGCCTAGCTGGGTCGGGAAATTACTGAAAACAAGTTCTTGCACATCCGAAGGTTTACAATTGCAGTTGGGACAATATTCACAAAAGTACGTTTTATAGGCCCCGTTGATTACATATTTTGACGAAATGAAACTTACGGTAGCCTTTTGATTACTGACAAACATAGTGGCACTTAACCTAAAAGCGATAGAATCCGGCCCTAATTTGCCTTCGATAACGATGTTATTACTAAACCCTGAAAAATTGAGTTGTTGCAAATATAAATGTTCCTGACCATCAACTCTGAATGAAATATATTCGTCAATACCACTGCAAACCAATAGCGTCCCCACATCTGTATCATTATTACCGTTAATTTGCTGCTCAAGCGGTACACTTTTCCATAAGTTTTTAGAATCATAACCTTCAACAGTGCAATTACTGATGGAGGAACAAATTGGGACTACTGATTGAAACATCCCATCATTATCTGCAACGGTTAAATATTCCTCTGAATGCTGATCAAACGCAATTACTGCGATCCCGTTAGGCAAAGCATTAGAATCACAATCCACCAATTTCCCGCTAATTTTAACATAATTGAGGGTACTATTCACGATGACCTCCCCCAAATTAGCTTCACTATTGAAAGGCCCGATGTTTTTTGTCAAAATCACCACCCCGCAAACATCTGCTACCTGTAGCGTGAGTGCTTCATTGGCGGGTATAAATCCGCCAAAGGTGCCGTCACTGTTGGCATATCCATCCGTGCTCCCATAATTTTGACTGTTTATGGTGATTTTTAGATTACCCAATAAACTTTTATCCTTGTTTTTTAAAATGCCACGGAGCAAGGTATAGTCCGCCGGTACATCGCAATTCCAAAAACTGAAATGACTGACTTCTCCCTCATACCAGCCATTACTGTTTTTTGCGCTGCCTTCTTCTTTCCAATACCCACTTTTTTCATCAAAATGCCACAATGGGATAGTAGCGGGTGCTGCTGCACGCAAAGAAACGGGTATTTCTGTTGCAATACTTGTTTTTTTTTCCAATCCTATATTCAACGGCATCCCCGATGGCGTTTCTAACTCCACCCGAATCATACCAAAAGTGCGTAGTAACCGAGCAGCCCTTTGGGCATCTTCTGCGCGTAAATCCCCCGGCATGGTTTGATAAGTAGATGCTGCCGTAGGGTTCAGCCAATACCCATACACCCTTACTTCACCAGTATAAGGCATCCCGGCTGGATCGGTAACGGCATTGGCCGGAATCCTTACTTTTGCTTTGGCAAAGGTGAATTCCCCGCCCATAACAGATTGAAAGGTCCCCGACTGTTGCTTGGGCAGCAACACTATATCCGTTTTTGAAATAGCCCCCAACGAAGGATACACAAAACGAAAGGCACTGAAATAACCATTTTTAGTCACTTTAATCAGTGTACCATTTTTATTAAATAATTTTTTACTCAGCCAGAATTTTCCTTTCTGATTACTTGTCACCACATTCCCTCCAACCGTTACTGTTGCATCGGCGATTCCAGTTCCGGCACTCCCGATCACCGTGCCACTAATCATGGCCTCTACATTGATAACCGGGATAACGCTGATCTCCTTTTCAGTAGCAATATCATAATCTTTACGGCAGCCAAACATCAGTAAGGCCAATGCCAGGCAGGTGAATAATATTTTGTGCATAATTGAGTGTTGTTAAATCTCGTTAAGAAATATTCGTTGGTGCTGCAGTAAATTCATGAATAAGCAATCCTTCCCTTATTATATGCATTGAGATGAATTTTTGCTGCAAACACCTGAAAAATGTTTAATTTTACCGCTGAATGACGGATAAACAAGTAAACGGATCAACAAATGAGGGGCTATCCAAAAAATAATCTACCCACTTATTCAAGCGTTCCGAAGGCTTTAAGCCTTCGAAATACTAAAGTGTTGGGTGTGTTATTTTTTGCATAATCCCTAAACACATCAACAAATAAACACATCAACAAATAAACACATTAACAAATAAACGCATTAACAAATAAACGCATCAACAAATAAACACATTAACAAATAAACGCATTAACAAATAAACGCATCAACAAATAAACGCATTAACAAATAAACGCATCAACAAATAAACACATCAACAAATAAACACATTAACAAATAAACACATTAACAAATAAACCATGCATTACTGCCGTATGCCCATCGAAGTGGAATCGCCCGAAGAACTCGGTTATTCCACCATTAAAAATAACTTAGCGGAAAGTTCCGTGCGCGACCGCAGATTAGGCGACTTCGGAATAGACTTATCTGATTTGCTCCTGAGCTATGGCGAACACCGTGGAAATGCGCATTTGCGGCAGGCCATTGTAGCAGATGCTCCCCAATTACATCCCGATCAGGTATTAGTTTGTCCCGGCGCAGCCACGGCTTTATTTATGGTGCATACCACCTTGTTGCGACCCGATAATCACCTGATTGTCATTCGCCCCAATTACGCCACCAATTTGGAGACACCCCGTGCCATCGGATGTCAGGTTACAGTAATAGATTTGAGTTTTGAAGAAGGATTTGTGTTAGACCCCGAACGAATACGGCGTGCCCTGCGCCCCAATACCGTCCTCATCAGCATCACTTCTCCGCAAAACCCGACGGGTGTAGTCATTCCAGCGGCCACCATACTTGAATTGGCGGAAATGGCCGCCGCCGCCGGATGCTACCTGCTCGTGGACGAAACCTACCGGTACCTCAACTTTCAAACCACACTGACTCCCTGGGCAGCCACCCTGAGTCCGGCGGTTATTTCCGTTTGTTCCTTTTCTAAAGCATTTGGTGCGCCGGGTATCCGTATCGGTTGGCTGCTGCACCAGCAACCTGAATTCCTGAACCGGCTCCTGGCCGCAAAAGAGCAGATCATCATTACCAATTCTGTAGTAGATGAAGCCATTGCACTTGGCATTTTACAGCAAAAGGCAGCCTTACTCGCCGAGGAACATCGGCATATTCGGGAAAATTTTACCCTGCTCCAACACTGGATGGAGTACGAACAGGATATTTTTGAATGGGTGATGCCCACCGCAGGAGTGGTTTGCTTTCCGCGTTTTAAAACCGGTTTGGAAGTCAATACCGCGTCGTTTTATAAAAATTTATCGAAAAACACCATACCCTCGTGGGAGCCGGGCATTGGTTTGAGCGAGATGACCGGTATTTCCGATTAGGTTTCGGCTTCCCTGCGGCGACAGAACTAAAAGATGGGTTGGCGTGTTTGGTGAGCGCCAGTCACCGGTAAATGATGGTGAATTTGACCACTGACTACCGCGACGGTTAATTGCTGACTATTGACTAAAAATATCTGCCATGGTTAATTGAAATCCCGGCAACACCACCCCGCCCGACAAAGGTGCATCAAAAGGAATTTGCTCCACACTTTCAGATAGATTCGTGTAAATATAAGTGCAGCGATTTTCCGGGTCAATCAACCAGCCAAGTTGTGCCCCATAAATCTGATATTCTGCCATTTTTTCTTTTAACGAGGCCAAATTTTGCCCATCTGACCGCAATTTCAGCACAAAATCTGGTACAATTGGCGCAAAATGATGTTTTTCTGCCCGCGAAAGGGCATTCCACCGGTCTTTGCGAATCCAAGCTGAATCCGGTGAACGATCAGCACCATCTTTTTCAACACACTAAGAAACGAGTAAATAATGATTTAATGATTTGATGTGACCCTTTTAGTGCCATACTACCCATCTTTTTGTTTAAAGAGGGCTACTATTAGCGCAAAAAGATGGTTGTCTGACCCAAAATAATCTACCTGAAATGACTGCCTTATTATTGACTCGTTCCTAAACGCTCAACTTAATCACCAACGATTTAGAAATGGGAGTCCTGCTCTTTCTGGCAAACTCATCAGCGGGCACCAAAACGTTCGTTTCCGGGAAATAAGCCGCTGCACAACGGCGCGGCAGATCATAAGGAATGGCAATAAAATTCCGCGCTTCCCGTACCACCTGCTGGTAATGCGTCGTCAGGTGAATCACCTGATAAGGCTTAATACCCGCCGCTTCCATATCCGGTTCGTTGAGGAACACCACCCGGCGTTCATGATGAATACCCCGGTAGCGATCATCGAGTCCATATATAGTGGTGTTAAACTGATCGTGGCTTCTAATGGTCATCAGCAGGTATTCGTCCGGCTGTAGTTGAATATCAGAAGTTTCGTTGACCGTAAAATGCGCTTTCCCGTCTGGTGTCGGGAAAATACCCTGGCGGGGGCCATTCGGCAGGTAAAAACCTTCCGGGTTACGTACTCGTTCATTGTAGCGCTCAAAACCCGGTATCGTTTGCTCAATCAGATCGCGGATTCGATCATAATCGGAGGCCAGGGCACGCCAGTTCGGGGTAGGGTGGGGGCGATTAAAAAACACTGCATGGGCCAATTCCGCCACAATTGCCGGTTCACTTTTCAGCAACGCCCCGCAAGGCTCCAGAATGCCCTGGGAGCGGTGTACCACCCCCATAGAATTTTCCACGGTGACAAATTGAGGCCCGCGCTCCTGAATATCCGTTTCAGTTCGACCCAAGCAGGGCAAAATGAGCGCCTGCGTTCCCGTGACCAAATGCGATCTGTTGAGTTTGGTAGAAACATGAACCGTCAGCTGGCATTTTCGCAGCCCTTCGGCAGTACGGGTAGTATCAGGTGCTGCGGAAAGAAAATTGCCACCCAAGGCAAAAAACACTTTTATTTGCCCCTTCTGCATCGCTGCTATGGTGCCAACCGTATCATATCCGTGTTTGCGCGGCGGCTCAAAGCCAAATACTTGACCCAGCCGATCTAAAAACTCCGGTTTAGGTGCCTCCCAAATCCCCATCGTGCGGTCTCCTTGTACATTGGAGTGGCCACGCACCGGACAAACGCCCGCACCGGGAATACCGATACTGCCGCGCAACAAAATTAAATTTACCATTTCTCGCACATTATCTACCGCATTTTTGTGCTGCGTCAGACCCATTGCCCAACAGATGATCATTTTCTTTCGGGCGGCCACCATTTGGGCTGCTTCCTCAATCAGCACCGGCACCACGCCACATTCCGCTGCCAATTGTTCAAAATTATGCGCTTGCAAGTCCGCAATGAAGTGGTCAAATCCGGCAGTATTTGCTTTAATAAAGGTGTGATCTATGATAGACCCCGGCGTTTTTTGCTCCAAAGCCAGCAAGGCCAGCATCAGGGCCTTCAGCAAGGCCACGTCCCCATTGATGCGCACCTGCAAAAACAAGTCGGCCAAGGGCAATCCGCCCGTCAGGATGCGGTCTACTCTTTGCGGATTTATATAATGCAACAAACCAGCCTCCGGCAGCGGATTGATAGCGATAATTTTTCCGCCATTTTCCTTACATTTTTCTAAAGCAGTCAACATTCGCGGATGATTGGTGCCAGGGTTTTGCCCAATCACAATAATCAATTCAGCCGCATGAATATCCGCCAAAGTCACCGTACCTTTCCCAATGCCAATGGTTTCGGAAAGCCCGTTTCCGCTGGATTCATGGCACATATTAGAGCAATCCGGCAGGTTATTGGTACCAAACATCCGTACAAAGAGCTGATATAAAAACGCCGCTTCATTGCTGGTACGCCCGGACGTGTAAAAAGCCGCCTCATCCGGCGTTTCCAAACCGTTCAATTCCCGGCTCATGAGTTGAAAAGCGGCCTCCCAGCTGATGGGTTCATAGTGGGTAGCACCCGGGCGCAGCCACATTGGCTGCGTAAGGCGGCCTTTTTTACCTATTTCAAAATCGGACAGATCGGCTAATGCGGCGACCGAATGCGTTTGAAAAAAATCAGCCGTCAATCGGAATTTGGTCGCTTCTTCGGCAATAGCCTTCAAGCCATTCTCGCAATATTCTCCCAACCGGGAGCGATCATCATCCGGGTCGGGCCAGGCACAACCCGGGCAATCAAACCCACCTTTCTGATTGATGCGGAACATCGCCTTAATCGCATCGGATGGACGCATCCATTGGGCAGCATGACCCAGCGCTGCTAATACCGCCGGAACACCCACTGCCCGTTTTTTAGGAGTTCCCACCCGGATACCCGTGAATTGTTCGGAGGTGAGTTCAACAGGTTTATTTTGCATATTGAAGAAGGATGATAGACAATAATTATGAGTATAAAAAGATGGCTAAAAGTATGGGTTTTAGCGGATACGACAAATGTGAAATTATAAATATATAAAAGGGTGAAAATTTTTTATTTTATAACATATTGATTTTATGATATTTGTAATTTATTTTTGTGATCATAACTCGAATTCAAGCTGCTTATTGTGACTAAAAATATAACTTTGCGTTAAAAGTTTTCGTTATAAATTTATTAACCAATCATTTAAAAGATATGGAAAATTTCGCCTCTACGCTTACTTCTATGGCAATGGCTTATGCGCCCAAGGCATTATTGGCTTTAATTACCCTTGTTCTGGGTTTTTGGATCGCCAATCGCGTGGCCAGTTTAATGACCCGAATGCTGCGCGCTCGAAAAACAGATGAAACAATTATTCCCTTTTTAACTTCCATTGTATCCGTACTGCTGAAAGTCATGGTGTTAGTTAGCGTAGCGGGGATGTTTGGGATCGAAACAACCTCTTTTGTGGCGCTGATCGGCGCTGCGGGTTTAGCTTTAGGTTTAGCCTTACAGGGCAGCTTGGGCCATTTCGCCAGTGGTGTATTGATATTAGTATTTCGCCCTTACAAAGTAGGTGACCTGATCACTGCTGCCGGATTTACGGGTGAAGTAGAATCCATTCAGGTATTTAACACGGTGCTCAAAACCTTAGATAACAAACGCATCATTATCCCCAATGGTTCAGTTACCTCCGGGCCTATCACCAATATTTCCGGTCAGGGAACCATTCGGGTAGACATGACCTTTGATGTAGATGCCGGTGAAGATATTGATCGGGTTCGCAAAGCCATTCAGGAAGTGGCCGATGCCAATCCTCAAATTATGAAAGCACCTTCGGTTGATATTTTGATTGGCGGACATCCGATGGGTGCCACTCGTTTTGAAGTGCGGCCTTGGTGCGATGTAGCCCATTATTGGGATGTACACTATTATATGATGGAAAACATAAAGCGTAAATTTGTTGCGGCCGGCATCAAAGGCCCCAAGCCTGCGATGGATGTTGCGGTAGCACGGTAATGCATTTAAGTAGTTCATAGTCAATAGTCGGCAGTCCACAGTCTCACAAACCTTTGATAATAAGGTAATTAATGAAATTCAAAACCGCGATTATTTCAACGCACCTACGTATATTACATTAGAAACGGCTGATTACAATTGCCTCCGCTTGTCACATCTCACATTTTGTGTCTTGTGTCTGAAGTCTTGTGTCTGAAATCTTGTGTCTGAAATCTTGCGTCTGAAATCTTGTGTCTGAAATCTTGTGTCAAGTCTTGTGTCTGAAGTCTTGTGTCTGAAATCTGAAGTCTTGTGTCTTGTGTCTGAAGTCTTGTGTCTTGTGTCTGAAGTCTTGTGTCTGAAGTCT
>Ga0209490_10000356_pt1 | contig 46342 bp, 32 predicted proteins | sample MAT06_FD_187209 | JGI IMG/M metagenome (GOLD analysis project Ga0209490, IMG submission 187209) | Freshwater microbial communities from Lake Fryxell liftoff mats and glacier meltwater in Antarctica - MAT-06 (SPAdes) (version 2) | ecosystem: Environmental > Aquatic > Freshwater > Ice > Liftoff...
ACCTTTTTTTGTATAGCACTTTGCACACCTCCAACCAATGCAGTAGATCCGACAATAAATAAAGAATAAGCTGTTGCAAGCACTGGGTTAACACCCATTACATATACTAAAATAGGTACTGTTAAAATAGATCCTCCACTACCAATTAAGCCTAATGAAATACCCACTATTGCCGCTAATAAAAAACCAACTATTTCCATAATATATATTTTAACTGCTGCAAAGGTGTAATATATATAAAAGATAATTGGTAACAAAGGTTACATTAGTGCAACCCTCATTCTTTTTACTGTTGGCAATTAAGATGACTTTATTATATATTCATTTTACCAAAAGATAGTATACAATGCTGCAATTACGCCACAAACTATTAATGCCCCAACGGCAAATGAATTACTCAACTTAAACATTTTACTGTCAATTTCTAACCCGTTAGTTTTTACCCCTTTATTATTTTCAAACAAACTAATAAGCACCATACCTATTACGCAAATTAAAAACACAAAGCCCATTCTATCTAAAAAAGGAATTTCGTAAATACCATCTGCATTTGCTTTTGCAAAATTAAATTGCTCTAGAAACTGTAGGTTCATTAACCCTGGCAAAAACTTAAAAAACAATGAAAAAGCAAAACCACCAACTGTTGCAAATAAAGCTGCATTAGAAGTTGTTTTTTTCCAAAAGAACCCTAGTATGAACATCGCAAAAATACCTGGACTTACAAAGCCTGTATATTCCTGAATATATTGAAAGCCCCCTTTTTTATCAATCCCCATTAATGGCGCAATAATTACTCCTAAAATCATTGCCACTACAACAGTAATTTTTCCAACCTGCACAATTTTATTCTCATCTGCATCGGGGCGCAATCTTTTCTTGTAAATGTCTAAAGTAAAAATGGTTGCGATGCTGTTTGCCTTTCCTGCAAGTGAAGCCACTATTGCTGCAGTTAATGCAGCAAACGACAACCCTTTTAAACCTGCTGGTAATAAATTTAGTAATACAGGATAAGCCTTGTCGGGATTTAGTTCTCCATTTTGCAATAAATCTGTTTTAAAGTCGCCCTGCTGGTGTAAAACATAAGCTGCAATACCCGGAAGCACAACAATTACGGGCATTAATAATTTTAAAAATGCGGCAAATAAAATTCCGCTTCGGGCAGTTTTTAAATCTGCACCCAATGCTCTTTGAGTAATATATTGGTTACATCCCCAGTAATTTAAATTTACAATCCACATACCTCCTATTAAAACAGTAAGACCTGGCAGATCCATATAATTGGGATTATCTTTTTTAAATATCATGTGAAAATGATCGTCGGCATGTTCGGTCATTAATTTAAACCCGTTTATCACACCAGTAGTTCCAAATTTTTCCGCAACTAAATTCAACGCCAAATAGGTTGTTACTAAGCCACCAAGAATTAAAAAGAATACTTGAATCACATCGGTGTATCCAATAACCTTCATACCTCCGAGTGTAATAAAAATAGCAAAGATGGCAAGCATATACATGCAAAGCGTTGTGTTAATACCAGAAATACTATTAATCGCTAATGCACCTAAATATAAAATAGATGTAAGATTTACAACTACATATAATAACAACCAAAAAACAGCCATAATCATTGCCACCGTTCCATTATAGCGCTGATTAAGAAACTGTGGCATGGTATAAATTTTATTCTTTAGGTACACAGGAATAAAAAATATTGCTACAACCATTAGAGTTGCGGCTGCCATCCATTCGTATGCAGAAATAGCCAACCCCATTTTAAAACCACTTCCACTCATGCCAATAAATTGCTCTGCAGAAATATTGGAAGCAATTAATGAAGCTCCAATAGCCCACCAAGTTAAAGAACCTTCTGCTAAGAAATAGTCATGTGATGCTGATACAGTTGCTTTCTTTTTGCGGCGGTACACCCAATAGCCATAACTAGCAACTACAACAAAATAAAACAAGAATACTAAGTAATCATAAGTTTGTAAACTATTCATAAGCAAGCTTTATAATTGGCTAATAGTTAAATAAATCTGTTGACAATATTTTCCATGTATTCCTGTTTACCGCTAATTGTTGCAGGTTCTCCATGTTCAATTGCATAGGCTCGTAAATCTTCTAATGAAAGTTTTCCTTCTTCAAAATCTTTTCCTTTTCCGCTATCATAAGATGCATATCGATCAGTTCTTAATTTATTATATTCAGATTTTTGCAAAATATTCTCCGCAGTAATCAATGCTCTTGCAAATGCATCCATACCACCTATATGAGCATAAAATAAATCGGCAGGGTCTGTAGAGTTTCTTCTGATTTTTGCGTCGAAGTTTATACCGCCACCTTTAAATCCACCAGCTTCTAAAATAATCAACATGGCTTCGGTAAGTTCATTTAAATCAGTTGGAAACTGATCGGTATCCCAGCCATTTTGATAATCGCCACGGTTGGCATCCATACTTCCTAATAATCCATTATCTGCAGCCACTTGTAACTCATGTGTAAATGTATGGCCAGCAAGTGTTGCGTGGTTTACTTCTATATTTAGACTGAAATCATTGAGCAAATCGTACTGACGTAAAAAACCAATCACTGTTTCGCAATCATAATCGTATTGATGCTTGCTAGGTTCACATGGCTTTGGCTCGATAAAAAACTTACCCTTAAATCCATTTCTTCTTGCATAATCTTTTGATGCATGCAGAAATTTTGCTAAATGCTCTTTCTCTCTTTTCATATTGGTATTTAGCAGACTCATGTAACCTTCTCTTCCACCCCAGAAAACATAATTCTCACCGTCCAATTCAATCGTTGCATCTAATGCAGCTTTCACCTGTGCTGCACCATGTGTAAGCACATGAAAATCGGGATTAGTGCTTGCGCCATTCATATATTTTCTATTAGAAAATAAATTGGCGGTACCCCATAATAATTTTACACCACTTGCTTTTTGTTTATCAGCCAAATAAGCAGTAATTGCTTGTAAGCGTTTATCATTATCATTTATATCATTGGTAAAATCAACGGCATCTACATCATGAAAACAATAATATGGCAAACCCAATTTGGTAATAAATTCAAAAGCTGCATCTGCTTTGTCTTTAGCTCTTTCAACAGCATCTGATTTTTCATTCCAACTAAATAAATGAGTAGGCTCTCCAAATGGATCGGCACCGCTACCGCAGAAGCTATGCCAATAAGCACATGCAAACCTTAGGTATTCTTTCATTGGCTTTCCTGCCACTATTTTATTTTCATCATACCACCTAAAAGCCAATGGATTACTGCTTTCTAAGCCTTCGAATTTAATAGAAGGGATCCCTTTAAAATACTCTTTACTTCCTACAACTACTGACATAGCATTGATTTATTTAAATTTTCAAATTAGTTTATTTGTTTATTTAATTGCAAGAGCCATTCTTGATAAAATTGATCGTAATTACTATTTTTATTTGGCTCTATCAATTCAACTGGTTTAAAAAACTGAAAAGCTTCTTTTGCATTTTGGTAAACATTTGCTCCAATACCACTTCCAATTGCAGCTCCAACACTACCATCGCAATTATACAATTCTATTGGCACTTGCAAAATATTTACAAAACATTCTCTGAACACTTCACTTAAAAACATATTGGCTTTACCTGCACGAATTACGGTTGGCGTCATTCCATTCTGCTTTAAAATATCAAAGCCATAACGAAATGCAAATGCAATTCCCTCTTGTGCAGCCCTGTAAAGATGTGCGGCAGTATGTATATTAAAGTTGATATTATTAAAAAAACTATTTACAATTTTATTATTTAACATACGTTCAGCACCATTACCAAAAGGCAGTATACTTAACCCTTCACTACCCAGTTTTATTTGTTTGGCCGTTTCATTTATCTCATCGTAACTTTTATTGCCAACAATATTTTTTATCCATCGGTTTAAAATACCTGTTCCATTAATGCATAACAAAATTCCTAAGCGAGGGTCGTTACTAGAATGATTAACATGAGCAAACGTATTAACTCGCGACTGTTGATCATATTCTAATTGATTGCTTACTCCATATATCACTCCCGATGTGCCAGCCGTGGCAGCCACTTCGCCTGGTTGTAGCACATTTAAAGAGAGTGCATTATTGGGCTGGTCTCCTGCTTTATAGGTAACAGGAATTTTTTTTGTTAACGATAGTTTTTCTGCAACTTGAGATGTAATTTGACCGTGCTCTGCAAATACATTTTTTATAGTTGGTATGATAGATGTATCAAATCCATAGTAGTCAAAAACATCTTTTGAGAGTTCATTATTTTTAAAATCCCAAAAAATGCCTTCCGATAAAGCAGATATACTGGTGGTAATTTCTCCAGTTAATTTCATGGAAATAAAATCGCCCGGCAACATTATTTTATCAAGCTTTGCAAATACAGCTGGTTCATTTTGCTTTACCCAAGCTAATTTACTAGCAGTAAAATTTCCTGGAGAATTAAGAAGATGTGATAAACATTTTTCTTCACCAATAGTTTCAAATGCTTTATTGCCAATTTCCACAGCACGACTATCGCACCAAATGATGCTGTTTCTTAAAACTTGCTGTTCTTTATCTACCATTATTAAGCCGTGCATTTGGTAAGCAATACCAATAGAGATTATTTCTTTGGGATTGTACTTTTTTTGTGCATGCAATTTTAAGATGGCAGATTCGGTATGCTCCCACCAAAGCTCTGGAGATTGTTCTGCCCATCCATTTTGCAATGAAATAATAGCTGTTTCAGTTTCAGGAAATTGAGTAGATGCAATACATTGCTGCGTGGCGCTATCCACAACAGAAACTTTTATAGAGGATGTACCTAGATCAATTCCGAGAAGCAGCATGTTTATTAAGTTAATAGTTGTTGTTAAGAACGATCTCGTTATATTAATTTAATGGACAATCATTACCACACTATTTTTTATATTTATTGTACATTTTCACTAAACAGCAAATAAAATAAAATAACTCACTTTTAAGACTTGCCTACTAAAATACAATTTTATAGAATCCCATAGCCAGTAAAAATATATTTTAAATGCGCCAATGCTCTCGACATATGCGTTTTAACCGTTAATGGAGAAATATGGAGATGCTCGGCAATTTGTATATAGGAAAGATTTTCTTGCCGGGATAACTGGTAAACTTTAAGCTGATTTGTTGACAATGAATTAAGCGCTTCATTTAAAATACATTTATACTCTTCATCTTGAACCATATTGTCGGTATAATTATCTGCAGTTTTTTGGATATTTTTTAAATAGTCAATTGCCTTCCATTCATTGGCCTTTTTCTTCAGCCTATTAATTGTATTATTTTTTGCAACAGTATATAACCAGGCTTCAATGGGTGTTCCAATTTTAATTTTGTTACGTTCTGTCCAAAGTTTTATAAATACTTCTTGAACTACTTCCTCAGCCAATAAATCTGATTTTAAAAACCTCAAAGCAACTTTATTTATTTGAAGTTTATATTTATCATAAGTTTGCTGAAATGTTTTCTCACAACCACTGGCAAGTAAATTAAGCACCCTTTCATTATTGAATTGCTCAGAGTTCTTTACAGGGTATAATGGTGCTCTTTTAAGTTCTGAAATGCTTTCAACATTATCATTTATTGAAAGTGAAATGGCATTTACACTGGCAATTGGTAGCATGAACCGTTAGTTTTATAATAGCAATGAAAAAGAAGTAATCGAGAGCTAATGTAATAACTTTTTTTGACAACGCAACCGATTGCATAAATTTATTATAAAAAACCCTTAATTTAGCTCTACAAAGTATTACGTAACCGATTTTATGGATATTAACAAAGAAATTACTATTTACGATATTGCCGAACAGTTAAAGGTATCTCCAGCAACTGTAAGCCGAGGACTTAAGGGTGATCCGAGTATAAGTAAGAAGACTACGAACAGAATTAATGAAATGGCCATAAAAATGGGTTATAGGGCCAACCATAATGCACGAAATCTTCGGCAACAACAAACTAAAACAATAGGTGTAATAATTCATGAAATGAATAGCACTTTTATTACATCTGTACTTTCCGGTATTGAAAAAGTAACTACTGAGGCTGGATATGACTTAATTATTGCTCACTCTGCCGAAAGTTGCGTTAGAGAAGCTGCTAATGCTAAGAATTTGTTCAACAAAAGAGTAGATGGCTTAATTGCATCATTGTCATTCGATACAACAAACTTGGACCACTTTAAACCATTTAAAGAAAAAAATGTGCCGCTCATATTCTTTGATCGGGTTGAGCAAAATGAGGAATACCCTGTTATAATTATTGATAATGTAAAATGTGGATATCAGGCTACACAGCATTTAATAGAACAAGGTTGCAAAAGAATATTGCATATAACTTCAAATTTGCAACGAAATGTTTATTCAGAACGTTACAAAGGTTATAGAAATGCGTTAAATGATAATGAAATTGAATTTGAAGACAACTATTTATTGATCAATGATTTGAGTGAAAGCGCAGGTATTGAATCTGCAATGAAAATACTTGCTATGAATCCATTACCAGATGGGGTATTTATTACCAATGATTTTGTTGCAGCAGTATGCATGCAAACATTAAAAAAACATGGGATTAAAATACCAGATGATATAGCTTTTGTTGGTTTTAATAATGATGCAATTGGCAAACTAATTGAACCTTCATTAACTACAATTGATTATCCTGGAAATCATATAGGGGAAATAGCAGCCAAAAATCTGATTGACCATTTAAAAGGCACTTCCAACATTGAGTATTCAAAAGTAATTATTATAAAATCTGATTTGATAATAAGAGAGTCATCGTTAAAGAAAGGCTTGTAATAAATATAAGCCATTGCTGCGATTTACAGTGAAGTAATTAATGCTACATATGATCAATTGGTTATATTTAAATTAGCTTTCATTATTTTCATAGCTGTAGTGGTTTCAAACTACGTAGAACTATTTACTTATTTGCAAAGGGTTCTTAAGCTGTTGCTGAAATAAGTTTACATATTGTATCCATTGTTGAGCATCTTTAATATCGCCAGCTTTGTTCCATACAGCACCAGCATAATAGCTAATATAATATTCTTTATTGGTTATTGTTTTGGCTAATAGTTGTTCTTTCGTTGCAATCATTTTTTCAATTGTTGTGTTAAATATACAAGCTACACCTGTAATTCCATCTTTATCATGCTCAGGCTCCCAATAAACCATTGTGCCGTTTTGTTCATTTAAGTATTTCATGCCATTTCCCCGCCTCGTGATGATGCCTGCTATAACTGGTAATCCGTCTATAGAATTAGTATAATAATTTACTGCAATTTTATTTAATTGGCTTCCTGCATCTAGCGAAATTGTTTTAACTGCACTTGTTTTTTTATTACCTACCTCCCATTCATTATATGATAACTGAAATGTAGTTCGTAATGGACCATTATCCAATATTTTATACTCTACATAGTTTTTAGAATAATAAATAGAGTCGTTAATATATGGCATCATATTACCTGCACCCAATGTTAACCCAACATGGTAATAATCTAAACCATCACCGTGATCAATATGATATTCTCCTGTTTTGTATCGTTCGTTTAAAATTAGCTTATTAGTTCGCTTTACCCATACATCTATGCCATAGGCCATTTCTTTTGGTGTATTCTCTAAAGCCTTACCATACATTCTAAATGCAATTTTATCATTCTCCCATGCAAAATCATCTTTACGCTCTGGTACATACCTGCCATAAGTTTGGGTAGCAAATAATATTCTTTCTCCATAAGCAACCAGCAGTTTTTTAATTTGTTTTGGTTGTAAAGAAATCTTTACTAACAAATTGATTATTGCTGACTTTCCCAAAGTTTCAAACTGAAATGCCAACTGTTTTTTTGTAATAGCATCAATTACAATTATCTTACTTGTATCGATTATTTCATTAGAATTTAAAATTTTACTCCAAGGAATTTCTACTAATTTGCTTGTAAACGGGATATTGCTATTATTTACAATATTTATAGATTTAACTAATTTTTGTTGTGCTTGTGCATTTGCAAAACAAAAAATACAACTAAAAAATAAAAAAAATATTGTTAATTTATTCATACTATTAATTATTTTATCAAAGACAATCTTCAAGCTTATTATTAAAAAAAAGTTTTAATATAGTTACATAAATTTATTTATTATTGTCATTATAGAAAATTACTAAAATTTTTAATACCACTTGAGTTAAATTTATGCGCAAGACCAAATCTAATAATTTTGAACCCTACTAAAAATATTTTTTAATTGCTCCAGGATAATGCGCTAATGCAATTTCAGGCTCTTCAATTTCTGGATGCCACATTTTTTCCCATTCGAAACTATAAAAGCCCATGAATTTTTCTTTTGCTAAAAGTTGAATAGCTTCTTTAACAGGCCCTTCTCCATTACCCAATAAAGTGTATTGTTCTTTTCCATTTATCCACTTTGCATCTTTTACATGAACATGATAAATATATTTTTTTAATTTGTTGTACACATCAGTTGGAGGCTCTTTTGTTACCGACCACATATTTAAAAAATCCCAAATCAAACCAACTTTTTGTTGATTTGCATTTTGCATTATGTACAATATGTCCGCTGTCTTCACCACATCACCATGCGTTTCCATCAAAACTTTTACACTACAACCGTTAGAGTAATTACCTAACTCATTTAATCCATCAATAATAATTTCTAATGTTGCTTTAGGATTTTCGTTGGCTGGTAAATTATTAGGAAATACGCGTACATAGGGACAGTCTAATTTTTCAGCCAAATCTATAAATCGTTTACCCTCGTCTATATTTTTTTGTCGAATAACTTTATCTGTAAAATGCATTGTAGAAGATGATCCTAAGTCAGTAATTATTAAATTACTTTCTGCAAACATTCTTTTGGTAACGTTGATATTTGTTGAACTAAAATCTGGACATTTAGTTAAATCTAATTCTTTTTGAATAGTTCTTATTTCTACTCCTTGGTAATCGTTTTCTGCTGCAAATTTTATGATAGTTTGCAAGTTCCAATTAGGACAGCCTAATGTAGAAAAACTAAGTTTAGGTTTATATTTTTTTGCAACTGCTAAAATGCTAGCAGTTGGCAAAAGCATTGCTGCCACTGCCATAGCCGAGTGTTTGAGAAAAATACGTCTTTTATTTTTTTGCATTTTAATAGTTTCGCTTTACACTATTACAGCAGATAAAGATGCGAAATATATTCCTAATTTAACAACTGCTTAAAAATTCGGAAAATAGAGCATCCTTTTTCTATTTAAAATATTCAAACTTTCTTTTCCTCTTCAATTGGGTTACTTCCCCACCAAGTGGCAATTAATGAAAAAGTAGTATTCATTATAGGGCCATTTACGGCAGGGGCAAGACCAATTGTAGCAATCTTTCCCATTTGTGCAGCAATTCCGGATGCAAGTCCACCGTTTTGCATACCTACTTCTATAGCAACTGTACGGGCATTTAATTTTGACAAACCAAACAGACGGCTACTGTAGTATCCTAAAGTCAATCCAATAGTCATGTGCAGGAACATAGCAAACACAAGCGCAATACCTACATTTAGCATATTGTCCCTGCCTGCAGCGGTAATGATGATGATGATGAATGCTATACCTGCCATTGAAATTTTAGGCATCACCTTATCGATCCAAGTCGCTTTTTTATGAAAAAAATGATTAAAGGCAATACCAACAAAAATGGGTACAATAACAATTTTTAAAATATCCCAAAGCATATCCATAAAATTTACTGGAACAAATTGTCCGCCCAAAAATTTCATCAGTAGTGGCGTCATAACTGGTGCCAATAAAGTGGATACTGCAGTAATAGTTACAGACAATGCAAGGTTAGCTTTTGCAATAAAAGCAATTACATTACTAGCTAAGCCACTTGGCATACAACCAACCAACACTACGCCAGCAGCTATTTCTGGTGGAAAATTAAATACTTTTGCAATAGCAAAACCAACAAATGGCATTATGGTGTAATGGCACAAAACACCCACCATTACTGCTTTAGGCATTTTTAAAACGCCTTGTAAATCGTGCCAGCCCATGGTACAGCCAACTCCAAATGTGATGACTTGTAACAAAGGCACAATCAAAGTTTTTAATTGAAAATTACCAACGGCTTTAAAATATTGAGGAAACGTAAGCGATACTGTTACTGCTGCCAAAATAATAACGGTGTACGCAAACTGCTTTAATGTTTTTATCTGCATCATGGTAATGGCGAGTAATAACCAAAAAATGGTTAATGAAAAACCGCCTTGGTTGTAATTGCCATTTGCAAAAAAAATTGTAGCTGCAACTAATGCAAGAAGAGTAGAAGCAGAAAAAAAGTATTTGATTGAGTTTTTCATTTTTTATAATTTCAAATCCATTTGTTGCAAGAATGCATTAATAATTAATATTTCATCTTGCGATAAAGAAAAAGTAGTGGCCTTGATATTATCCAACATCTGTGCTTCATTTCTTGCTCCAACTAAAACTGAAATAATGGCAGGTTGCTGCATTGTCCAATTGATAGCGAGTTGTGCCAGACTAATATCTCTTTCATCGGCTATGTATTGAATTTTATTGAGCATGGCAGTTACTTCTTTGTGGTTATGCTCTTTAAAGAAAGGTGTTGAGGGCCGGTGGTCACCTTCGCTAAACTGGTGACCAGGTTTTATTTTACCTGTTAATAATCCTTTTTGTAAAGAAGTATGTGGTAATATACCAATGCCATTTTGTAAACAATAAGGCACCAGCTCTTTTTCAATGCCGCGATTTACCATACTATAAGCTACCTGATTGGTAGACACTGGAAAAACTTTATTCGCTTTTTCCAATAAATCTACTGGGCAATTACAAACACCTCCTGCCCTTATTTTGCCCTGTTGTTTTAATATTTCTAGGGCTTCCATGGTTTCTTCAATGGGGGTGGTGCTTTCGGGCCAATGCATTTGTAGCAAATCGATATAATCAGTTTGCAAACGTTTTAAACTGCGTTCACATTCTTCTATTACACTTTGTTTACCATTGAATTTGTACACCTTTATTACGTTGCCATCATTGTCTTTAGTATCAAATGTAAAATCGCCTGTAGAAACATCCCACCGCATACCAAACTTAGTCAATATTTCTACTTTATCCCTTTTCCCTTTTATGGTATTGCCTACCACATTTTCGCTATGCCCCATGCCATAAAGAGGTGCAGTATCAATAGTAGTAACGCCATTATTGATGGCAGCTTCTATAGCTTTAATAGCTTCGCCTTCATCGGCACCGCCCCAAAACCAACCGCCAATGGCAAAGGCGCCATAGGTTATTGGTGATAAAAAAATATTTGTTTGTGGTAATAATCTGCGTTCCATTTTTAATTTTTTACAAATTGATGAATGTTTTTCCGAAAGCTGCAAGTTCGCTATCCTGAAGAATAGTATCTGTTGGCGCCATCTTGCCTTTTCTTCCGCTCACCCCAATTCCGCCAATAATTTTATCGGCTGTAGTGATGATAATGCCGCCAGTAAATCCAGAGAAATTTTCATCTGTCCAGTTACGCATATCAAAATCAACAACGCTTTCATTTTTTAAGAATGATGCCCAATGCAGGGTATCTTTTTTTCCTATAACTGCTGAATAAGCTTTGCTTTGGCTTAATTTAATGCTTGCCGGTGCCACTCCATCCATAGCAGCAAAAGCTATCAACCTTGCACTAACATCAACAACAGCTACCGCAATAGGGCCGCCTTCATCTTCTTTAGCTTTATTAATAATTGCATGTACTATTTCGGATGCTTCGCTTTGTGAAATGGTGAGTAAATCAAAAGGCATAAAAATATTTTTTGTTTTATTATTCAGGTTTTTTATTCGTCCATAGTTTAAAATCGTCCCAATATATCTGCAATGTTTTTCCCTGATCTTTTACATAAGTCACCAAGTCTTTTGAAGTGTACAACTTCATTGGATTGTATCCTGTAACACCATTAGGATTTACATCAAAAATATTGTGGGTGAAATTATGTACATCAAAAACCACTTGCTTAGCTTCCCCATCTTCAGCGATGCTCATATAAAACCTACCCGTTTCTTTATTTCCTTCTTTAAAATAATACTCCATGGTAAACCATTTGCCAATGGGCACTTTGATATTTGTATTATCGGCTTTCCAAACTTCTTTTCCAGGCCCGCCATTTTCTGCATTCAAAATAAAATTCAATTCACTGGCTAATGCAGTAGGTTTACCAACACCAAGGGTTATACGAAAGCCATACTTTTCAGTTGCTATCCACCATTCATTGTTCCAAAATTCTGAAATGGTACACCAGTTTATTTTATTGGGATAGGATTTTATAGCATTAAAATCTTCGGTTAAAAAGACCCTTACAGACTGATAAAATTCTTTGAAGCCGTTTTTAATACCATAAATATTGGCCTGCACCCTTGCTTTTTGCTGGTTTTCAGAAGCCATCCAATAATCATTGAGCCAAAATTTTAACACTTTATTGGAAGGGTTGCCTGGTTCGGCAACAATCCTTGCATAGCGTTTGGAAGAATCCCCACCAGTTGATTGCAATGTAACTTTACCTTTATCCAGTTTATTAGCCCAGGTTTTATCCCAATTATTTTTTTTATGGAGGGCATTATCGACTCCAGTTAAATTCTCGATATATGCCCCATAATCATGGGAAAAAGAGTCTGTAACAATCTTACTAGTTGCTTCAAAGCCAGATTGAAAAATCAAGATGGGTTTATTTTTTTGTGCCTGTAGTTTTGGTAATATAAAAAAACAAGGACCAATTAAAAATGCCAACAAAAAGATGCTGATACTATATTTAAAGTGAGTTTTCATTTCTGTTCTTTTTATTGTTGAGAGCGCTGGTCAATCATCTCGTCATTTCATCTGCCGCTAACATAATTATACCAGGAACGAAACCACGAAAATTTTTATCCATTAAATCTGTTTTCTTTTCTTCTGCAGTTACTGCCCAACCAGTGTAAGCGTTGTGCACTTTACCATCTGCATCTACACTTTTTTTAATAAAATCCCAGCCTTTGTTACATAGTCCATTGTAATTATTTGGAATCCACCCTTTACGCATGGCTTCTTTTATGGAAGCCACGGCCATGGCCATTCCGGTTACTTCTTCTGGCGTGGTGGCATCATTTACCAATACATGTAAAGCACCATTTTTTGTTTGGTATTGTGTAAGTCCGTCGGCAATAGTTTGCATACTTGCAGCAATAGTTTTGAATTTAACATGCGACTGTGGCAGGTAACGCAATAAACCACTAATGGCCCACAATAACCATCCCTGCGACCTACACCAATAAGTTGTTGAAGGTTCGCTTTTAAATAATCCTGTACGGACAATTTTCTTTTCAGCATCTAAAAAATATTTTATGCCAGCTTCTAATTGAAAGATGGCTTGTTTCCAATAAACATCTGCAACACCTTTATCTTTACTTAGTGTGGCAGCAATGGCATTGGAACGGGTGGCCCAATAAGCAGTATCGGGTATTGCAAAAGCCATATAATTAAAATCATCATGCGCCAGCATACCAAACCTATCACGGCCCGCATAATGTAAAACTGCATCGGCCACATCTATGCAAACCCTTTTGGCTTTTAGGTTGTTAGTTTGCTTGTATAATTCATGAACTGGAAAAGCAACGCCAAGGTTTGCGGAATAAATAACAAAGGTTAATGGGCCATCCCTTAGTATCCTTGCTTTGGGTCCATCATATTGTTTGTAATATTCTTCATCGGTTAGTTTGGCATCATGTTCTACATGATAATTAAACCAATTGTTGGCATAGGTTAATCCATCTTTATAGCCACGTTTAGAAAAGCGCAACAAGCCTTCAATTTGTATGGAGCCATCCCAATCGGTATTTATGGCTTTGTATTCAATCTTCGATACATTTTTTATCAACTGCTTTATATTGTCAGGAAGGTTATTGGGCAGGCCATCTTTGTCTAAGAAAAAATTCGGGGCAAATTTATTTTTGCTATTTGCAAGTAAGGGCGAAAGTAATGTGCCTGTTGCCAACACTGCTGCTATATTTGTAAATTCTCTTCTTTTCATATACTGTTAATTTTTATTAATGGATATTATTTTAATAGGGTTTGCCAATTTATTTACAGTTTCATTTACATAATCTTCAAATCCTTGTTGCGTAGCAAAACGAGTGTCTGTTTGTTCCCAACAGGCAAAAAAATAAACAGTTTGTTGATTATTTTTTGTGGGTTTCAAAACTACATAAGCAGTATTAGATATGGGATCTGTTTTGGCAGTAGTATTACTTTGTATATAATTTTCTGTAGCAAATAATATTGCTAACCCGAGGTTTGAATCTGTTCCTTCTGCTTGTTTTCCGTAAGTAGCAATTGAACTAAAAGCTGTATTGTGTTTGGTATAGACCAATTTAGCACTAATAAAATTAGCCATGCCCACGACCAGGTTTTGCTTGATGGTAAGAGGTAAGTTTATTTCATTTTTATAAAAAAAATCACTTTTATTAATAGATATTTTTTCAGCTCCGTTTTGATGATTAGTGCCAACATCCCAATTACTGAACTGCAATTTAAAAGCAGCGGCTAATGCACCTTGATAGGAAGTAGAGAAGATGGTACTATCTGCATCGCCTAAGCGAATCAATTGATTGTTTTCTTTTACCGCTAAAGCACCTGCTCCCAATGAGTTACCCACTTTTAAAATATCCATGCCCCAAGGTTGCATGTTATGCCAAACCCCTTTTACACCTACCTGATTTAGTATGGGGGTATCTACTATTTTTCCATAAATATCTTTTCCGTTTCTGTAATCAAAAAACGAACGAAAAGCAATCTTGTCGTTTTCAATTCCTGGCCCTTCCATCTGATAATATGGGTCAGCAATATTTTGTTTAAATCCCCTAGTACGAATTTCTCTACTTATCTCATCCGTGGGTAAACCGGTTCTACTTTTTAAACTAAGCCGCACACTTGTAAAGGATGGCAATGCGCTGGCTTTACCAAACATAACTGTGAGTGTATCTTTTGTGCGTGGCAGCAAATTTACCTCCACCAATAACTGATCCCAAGTGCCGTTACCATCTGTATCAATTATTTGAAAAGCAACAACTCTATTTTTATTATTTGTGATTGTAAAAACATCGTTATTAAAATTTCTAAGTACACTTCTTTTAATATACAGCACTTCATTTTTTCTTTCAAAAGATTGGGTGTTATATATAACAATACTGTAATGCTTGTTTTTTTTTGATTTTGCAAAAAGCAATGTTGCAGATATACAAAAAAGCAATAACCAACTGACTTTTAAATAAAAAGATATATTGGTTGATGGTTTCATTATTTTGTGCCATTTAGTTCAATCATCCATTTCAATTATTCTTAAAGGCCCTTTTATTTTTGTTTAGAGGTATCGGATAAAGAAAAATTATTGAGATAACTGTAAACATATTTCTTAGCTAACTGCTTGCTTTGAGACAAATTTTATTATTTACTGCTACAATACTATTCTTCGGGTAAACTAAACTGTTTTAGTTCTAATACAATCAATATCAGGAAAAGGAGTACATCAATTAAAAGAACTTTAATTTATGGAAAGTGAAACATGATATTATAAAGCATATTGTTCTTTTGAACTTCAGTAAATTTATAAAGTTCCTTTTTTCATTTCATTAATTGCATAGTTGGCAGCTCTAGCTGTAATTGCCATGTAGGTTAGTGATGGGTTTTGCGAGGAAGTAGACGTCATGCAGCTACCATCGGTTACAAAAACATTTTTACATGCATGCAATTGGTTCCATTTATTTAATAAAGAAGTATCGGCATCATGCCCCATTCTGATACCGCCCATTTCATGGTTTTCATTTCCTGGGTTACGCCTAGTATCTTTTTGTTGAATATTAGTATAACCTGCTTTAGTAAACATCTCTGTAAACTCGTTAAAAAAATCCTTCAACATTTTTTCATCATTATCATCATATTCCAAAGAAAAATGTACTTGAGGCAAACCGTATTTATCCTTTTTATCCTTATCTAAGTAGATCCTGCTTGTTTCTTTAGGAATAGTTTCTCCCATCATTTGTGTAGAGATATTCCAGTTTCCCGGTTGGCTTTTTAATAAATTATTTTTTAAACTTTCGCCCCAACTATTCTCGTCTTTTATGGCAGACCGGTTTGAGCCTATCAGCGTTTGATAACCTCGTATAAAATCTTTTTCCTGTTTATATAGGTTGTTAAACCTTGGCATAAAACTGCTTGATGGGTTTCTTCCTTCCGATGTAAAATCTTGCAGCCCATCAAATTCTGCTGATACTTTACCACGGTAATTATGAAATGCAATGAACTTTCCCAACAGGCCGTTATCGTTGCCCAAACCATTGGGAAAGCGATTGGAAATTGAGTTTAGCAAAATTAAATTGCTACCCATTGCCGACGCATTTACAAAAATAATACGGGCTTTATATTCGGCAATGTTTCCGGTTGCTTTGTTAATTACCCTTACACCAGAAGCCTTTTGTTTTTGCTCATCATAAATAATGGAATGAACAATAGAACTGGTTAACATAGTCAGGTTACCTGTTTTTTCAGCCCAAGGAATGGTAGAAGCATTACTAGAAAAATATCCACCAAAGGGACATCCTCTTGAACAAAGGTTCCTAGCTTGGCATTGCATCCTGCCCTGTTGCAAATGAATTGGTTCGGGCTTTGATATATTAGCCACTCTAGCATTGATTACATGACGATCAGGATAAGCACTTGCCATCTTTTCTTTAAAATGCTTTTCAACGCAGGTCATGTCAAAAGGCGGTAAAAATTCGCCATCCGGTAAATGTGGTATACCATCTTTATTACCTGAAACACCAATAAATTTTTCTACATGGCTATACCAAGGTGCAATGTCTTTATAACGTATAGGCCAGTCCACAGCAAACCCATCTCTCTGTGGCCCCGTAAAATCAAAATCGCTCCAGCGTTGCGTTTGCCTTGCCCATAAAAGCGATCGGCCACCCACCTGATCGCCACGTATCCAGTCGAAAGGTTTATCTTGTAAATATTGCTGTTCGGCATCTTTTTTTAAAAAATGAACATGTTCTTCGGTAAGTATGTAATGATCATTGAGTGATTTATATTTATTTTTTATCTCAAGGGGCAATTTGCCTCTGTGCTCAAATTCCCAAGGCATCAAGTTGGTGGTAGGATAATCTTTTACATGCTTTACATCTCTACCACTTTCTATAACCAATGTTTTTAATCCGCTTTCTGTTAATTCTTTTGCAGCCCACCCCCCGCTCGCGCCTGTACCAATTACAATTGCGTCGAAAATATATTTATCATTGGTTTCTCCCATTTTAAATTGCTTTTTTAATTTTTACGCAACCATTAAAAGTACCGGGTATTAATTTATAGGGATTTATTTCGGTCATGATATATTGTGATTGAGTATATCCTAAAATAGTTAATTGCTTTGTAGTTTTCAAAAAATATTGAAGTTCTTTTTCATTTGAATTTGCTGAAGTAATTTCAGAAAATAAAGTAAGTCTTTCTTTATTATTATTTTTTTCGAAACTATTACCAGTTTTTTCTTGACAATATATTTTAAATTTTTTAAGCCCATTAGTAAAAGATAATTGATCGGCATTGACATAACAATCATTCAGCATTTTTAATATAAAAAGATGTACTTGTAATTCTTTAGCTCCTTTTGTATCGGTAGCAGGTATAATGGTTTCTACTATATTAGCTAACAGCATTTCATCTTTATCACTTAAATCTAAATTTTTAAATGACATAGAAGCCTTATTATCGTTTTGTATACAAGACGGAAAAAGCATTATACCTGTACTTGCTACTACAATTTCTTTTATCCAAAATCTTCTGTTTAACATTTAACTATTTGCTTATTAATTATTAGTTATAAAACTGTCAAGGTTTTCTTAATAAAATCTGTTGATGATTTACCAACAATAATATCAAATTCGCCTGGCTCAACTGTATATTTCATATTGTAATCCCAAAATGCTAATTTAGATTTATCAATAATAAATTTTACTGTTTTTGTTTCTCCTACTTTTAAATTTATCCGATCAAACCCTTTTAATTCTAATACTGGTCTAGTAACAGAAGCCACTTTATCTGATATATATAATTGAACAATTTCATCACCCGATACATTGCCATTATTAATTATATCAACGCTGACTTCAACCGATTGTTCAGTACTTATTTTATCGGAAGATAATCTTAAATTAGAATAGGTAAATGTAGTATAACTTAAACCAAATCCAAAAGGATACAATGGCAATACATCTTGTGAAACATAATCGTGGAATTGTGCAGAAGGCTTATGATTATAATACAAAGGCAATTGACCAACCGACTTTGGTATGGTAATGGTTAATTTGCCAGATGGGTTAACATCTCCAAACAAAATATCAGCAGCAGCAGTTCCTGTTTCCTGCCCCATGTACCAACCTTCAATAATAGCTGGAACATTTTTAGCAATATAATTAATGGATAAAGGCCGCCCATTCATCAAATAAACAATAATGGGTTTGCCTAATGCAACCATTGCTTTTACTAGAGCTTCTTGGTCGCCGAACAAATCCAATGTTTGAGCATCTCCTAGGTGATTTTTGCTCCATGCTTCTCTGCAAAGATGCTCTGTTTCTCCAAGTGCTAAAATAATTACATCTGATTGTTTAGCTACGGCAACTGCCTCATCAATTAGTTTTAAATTTTCTTCATGTGATGTAAAGATCACTTTATCTGATTGCCAATTGGCGTAGCTTCCTTCAATATTATTTACTATTTTACAACCTTGTGCAAACAATACTTCACTACTTTTGCCTACTTTGGTTTTAATACCTTCAAGAATACTAATTTTTTGATATGGCTCTCCAGAATATCCACCAGTAAATACTTGGTTGGCACATGGCCCCATTACTGCAATTTTTTTATACTTTTCTTTTTGTAGTGGCAAAATATTGTTTTCGTTCTTCAGTAATACAATCGACTCTTGCGCAGATTTTAAAGCAAGTGACCTTGAAGCAGGTTCTTTACTCACAGCAATGGCATTAGCTAATTCAACATAAGGATTTTCGAACAATCCCAATTGAAATTTTAATTGTAAAACTTTAAAAACCGCAGAGTCTATATCAGCTAATTTTACTTTCCCTTCTTTAACCAATTCGGGTAAAAATTGGTAATACACCGACCTAGGAAATTCGGCTTGCACTCCAGAATTAAAAGCTTTCATAGCGGCTTCTTTTTTATCTATTGCCACATGATGTTTTTCAAATAATTGAGAGATACCATCATAGTCAGAAACAATCATTCCTTTATAATTCCATTCGCCTCTTAAAATGTTTTTCAATAACCAAGTATTATTATGTGATGGCTTACCATCTACTTCGTTGTATGATGGCATAATCGACCATGGATTAGCGTTAGCAATTACTGTTTTAAATGGAGGTAAATGAAATTCACGTAATACCCTTTCCGAATAATTTGCAGGCGCTTGATTAATACCACTTTCGGGTTGTCCGTGACCAACCAAATGTTTTAAAGTGGCAGCTACATGTCCGTTTGCAATATTGCCATTTACAGAACCCTGAAAGCCTTTTACTGCTGCTATTCCATAAACTCCATTTAAAAATGGATCTTCCCCATAGGTTTCTTCAACTCTTCCCCAACGCGGGTCACGGCAAACATCTATTACTGGCGATAATACATGATGCGTTCCTCTCGATCGCATTTCATTGGCTACAACCGCATACACTTCTTCAAATAACTTAATATCCCAAGAACAAGCAAGTCCTATTGCCATTGGAAATGAAGTGGCTTCTGGTTTCATTAAGCCATGCTGGCCTTCATCTACAAACAAAGCTGGTATGCCCCATTTTGTATTTTCCAATAAATATTTTTGTATCCTGTTTCTAGAAGCCACGGTTTCTTCAATTCCTATAAAATAAGGTTGAACTGAATTCACACTTTTGCCAAATATTTTTCTAGCCTTGGCAGTATCAGCAAAAAAAATTGCGTCAAACCGATCGGGGGTATTATCCCATACCGACATGAGTTGACTAGCTTTTTCTTCGAGACTCATTCTCTTTAATAAATCCATTGCTCTATTGCTTGCAATCAATGATTTATTTTTATAGGGTAATGTTTTAATTTGTTGAGCAGTAACTATGTTCACAAAAATGAAAAATAAACAACAGCTGGTGATTTTTTTTAGTGAGCTTTTCATACCCGATTTTATTGTTTTATATAATAATTAAATAAGAATTTTATACTACAAAATGCCGCTACTTTTTCTTTAACTGTGTAACCATCCAAGTACTCATTTTTTCATTTTGTTCAGGATAGCCCCAATGTCCAGTTTCTTGCACAATATTTAATTGCTTAGGTGCATTGATCACATTGTAAGATGCAAATGTTGAAGATGGTGGACAAGTCTCATCATTAAATCCCCAACTGTAAATGCCTGGTATTTTTATTTGCTTTGCAAAATTCACCACATCATAATAACCTAAAGTTGCAATTTTTTCAGGTTTATTATTAAAATCAATTCCCCATTTATCAAAGTAATTGGGCCATCCTCCTGTTCGGCCTTTTAAAGTAGCTGTTAAATCACTTAATGCAGGATACATTGCAGAAAGGTATTTTACCCTACCATCTAGCGCAGCAGTTACAATGGATAAAGCGCCTCCTTGACTGCCACCTATTACACCTAAATTATTACCATCATACTGTGGAAGGCTAGTCAAAAAATCATTTGCCCTTATGCAATTCAAATAAACCCGTTTGTAATAAAAACGATCTTTATCATCCATATTAATATTCTGGTATCCACTTAAAGCACCTTCTGCAAGACTTGTATATACTTGAGGATCTAGTATAACAGGAATGCCATGAATACCAATCTCTAATGTAATGATACCTTTATCTGCAGTACCAATATCGCCATTGTAAGGGCGAACACCTGCACCAGGCACACGCAATAAAGCCGGATATTTTCCTTCTTTTTTAGGAACAGAAAGGATTCCGTATAACCTTGAATTACGTCCATAGCCTCGCAAATTTAAATGATACACATTGGTAATTTCGGTACAACGTTCAGGCAATAAAATCATCTTTGCATCAATGGGTATTTTTGATAATTCGACCTTGCCATTATCCCAAAATTGTAGAAAGTCGGTGGGCATTATTGCATAAGGTTGTATAGCATAAGGTTCAAAACCAGCAGTGGCTAATCCCCTATAAACCACGCCCTCAAAAGTTGCAGTTACTGTACATCGTAAAAAACCAGGCTGCTTTAAAGTACCCCCATCAATAATAGTTGTACCCAATGCTAATATCATTGAATCTTTTTTTACTGGCGTCATTCGTTCCAATCCAGTTTCATAATAAATTTTTACATTTTTTAACGGCACATTATTTTTAAAAACAGTTACTTCAAACTTAGCATTTTCACCTGTATTGTATGTCCAGTCATCATGATTAGGAGAAATTATAATTTTTAGTATTCGTTCTGATTGAGCATTTAATGATATGCTTACAGATACAGCCATTAATAGTGAGAATAGCAATATTCTATTTTTCATATTCCCTTTTTTATAAAGTTTTGAGGCAACTGATTTCATGTTATTAAATATAAACTATTGTTTTAAAAACTTATTCATTTTTTATTTACTATTTAATTATGTATTTATACAAAGCATAGCTTTTCTTATCCATTAATTCAAAACTAACTACACCATTTACTCCTACTTTACAAGAAAATGGTTTACCATTGCCTAGTAAGGGAGTACAGTTAATTTTAGTTCCAGGGATTAACGAGGTTTTTATTAAATATTCGTTAGCCTCGCTATCTTCTCGTATAATTAAAAAATATCCGCCATTATTTTGTACTGCCTGAAACCCTGTAAAGCTTTTACCTGAAGGCTCCTCACCTATTGGAAATACCTGGCTTTTATGCAAATCAGACTGAAGAGTTTTGTACTTTTTAATAATTGGACTTCCTACTGCAAATGCCTCTTTGGGCAAACCTGTCCCTTCAAACCATGCTAAAGGCTGAGCCATCATGGTTAATGCAAACAAATAATCGAATGAATAATTAGATGGCGCAAAAGGATCGTCTTTGTATTTGTCGGCATTACGCCACTTATTTAAAAATTCAATCTGTAAGTTTTGCGAAGGCATGTATTTACTCAACATCCATAAATTACGTAGCGTGGTATATGGATAATAATTTTGCCAGTCGGTATACCTGTTTTCTAAAAATAAATTTCCATATTCATTAAAGTAAAAATAACCTCCTCGTCTGCCCGCAGTAACATCTAGATTAAATACAACTTTATTATTAGTTGCATCACTTACCTTATCTAAAAATTTTCTGAAATTTAATTCCGAAGTTTTATCAGGTAGATTCACTCCATCTATCTTAAAAGTAAGTATGCCATACTTTTTGTACAAACCAATTAAAGCATTAGCATCTTTTTCCCAATGCTTATTACTACTATCTTTACTAGGATTAAACCATAAACAAATTTCAATACCAAGATCTTTCCCTTTTTGAATTACATTGTAAAGTCCGTTTGGAAATTTTTCTGGATTAGGTTCCCAATAATTTTTATTGTTCCATATACCTTCTAGCGTTCCACCTTTTAGTGCAGAATTAGCAGAACGACCAGTTTGCCAACCATCATCTAATTGAAAATGTGTAATACCTAATTTTCTACCAGCCTCTAGTTCTTTCAATGCAAAGTTTTCATTTATTTTAGTATCCTGACCTCTGTCGCCCCACGTATTCATTAATATCATTTCATCTCGTCCAGATTTACGCAGACGAATTTTATCCTGATAATTTCTCAATGCAACTATACTATTTTGCTCTACACCCTTATATACTCCAGTAACAAACCCATAACCTCTTTTCCATTCATTGGAATCTAAGTCAGTTGCACTTATACCAGCACCAGTAATTCTAAATGAACCATATTCTGTTATAAAATCACTACCTGGATATGCAAGTTGCACATTAGATGTTGGAGCTTCTTTTAATATAAAAATTCCATTATCGCTTGTATTATCAACTGCAAATAAAATGTTCCCTCTATAAAAATTTGGACGATATGATAACGCCGTTTCTGTTTTAACCAATGTATTAAAACGGTCGGTTATATCAGAAAACTCTACTGCTTTAATTTGCCAATGCTTTCCAGGTAATTCAATTTTTTCAATAATGGGCGTACTGCTTAAAACTGTAGCTACCGATGGCCTTTCTATATTCATCATATCCGCAATATTAATTCCGGGCTGTAACCAATTATTTGCTGAAACTCCTTTGTAATATAAATCACATGCAATTGCAGGACAATTCGGATACAATCTAAAAACCCGTTTTATTTGAAGCTTATTAAGAGAATAAGTAATAATAGCTTTAAAATGTGCAGGGGAAATTGATGTTTCTGCAACTGCTATAAGATTAAATAAAGCATTAGATGCTTTTTCAGTTTCACCAGGCAATGAAAGGTCTGGTCTGTTACTATTTATTATCCACTTTTTATTATTTTTTTTATCTGTTATTGATTGTGTAATGATATTTCCATTGTTCCAAAGCCAAATTCGCTCTATATCATTATTCCCTATGATTAATAATTCATTTTCCAGTTTTGCATAACAACCAGGCAGGTTTTCATTATTTTGAGCATGAACAATTTCTGATAAAAATAAACTCGCTATTAAAAAAATTAACTGTATAAGCCGAATATGAATAATACGAAAAGCTACCATACCAAAATGTTTTAAATTTATTGATCTATAGTTCAAACTTGTTTAAGTATTCATAAAAAAATATTTAAAGGATTATAATAATGAAATTGTTTAGTTATAATTCTTTGTCTGTTGATTACCAAGCAACTTTTTTAGTAATGCAATACTTACTGGAACTTGTATATTTACATCATTACTCTCATCTTCGATATAATAAAATTGTATAGAAGATTTTTTAGCCGCCTTTATTACTGCAGGGATATTTATCTGACCTGTTCCAAGTGCTACGTCATTTTGAACAGGAGTGCCACCAGAAAAATCTCCTTTTATACCCTTGCGCAAATCTTTTACATGCATTAACTTAAAACGTGTGGGATATTTTTTTATTAGTTTTGCAGGATCAACTCCTGGATGAAAAGCCCATAAAATATCAAGTTCAAAACTTACATACTCTGGGTTCGTATTGTCAACAATATAATCGAAATAAGTACCATTTTCAAATTTAGCAAATTCATATCCATGATTGTGGTAACAAAAGGTTAATCCATATTCCTCTTTCAGTATTTTACCCACCCTATTAAAGTCTTCTACAGTTTTTTTAGCATCTTCAATTGTAAAACCTTTGGAATTATCATGCGGTATCCATGCTACCCTTACAAAATTTGCACCTAAAGTTTTAGCATTGTTAGCCACTTCAGTTGTTTTGTTTGCAAAGTCGGTATAGCTTACGCCAAATGAAGTACATATCATTCCTCTAACATCTAACATTTGCTTTAACTCTTTTGCTGTTTTGCCAAACAGGTTAGAAAATTCTATATTAGTTATTCCTAAGTTTTTAATGCTATCTAAAGTTGCAGCTACGTTTTTTGAAAAGCTATTACGGTAAGTATAAGATACCATTCCAAGAGCAGGAGGAATATTAACTATTTCTCTTATTTTAATATTTTTAAAATAAACTTTATTGCCATGATCTTGTAAAAGAATACCTCCTTTTTTAATTAAACCAAAGCCCGCTATATCTTTATATTTACTGCTGGCTACAATTTCTTTAAATACAGCACTCCCTCTTTCATATTCAAAAAGCTTAATGCCGTTTAGCCAATGTTCAACATATATGCCTTGGGATATAATTTTTGCAGTATTCCATTTGCCAATTGGTTTAGCAAGTTTATTATTAGGAGCAGAAATTAAATCGTATAAAGAACCTAATTTTCTGTTGCCATTTTTCCCAAGTTTTGCATCAGGATGAACTTCATCATCTAACAACTGAAATTCTAATCCAATTGCAGAACGTGGATTTACAGGAACGGGCTGGGCAGGATCAACAAAATATTTTATACCACTATTGGCCATAGATGATAATTTAAAATCTACACTCAGCTCAAAATTATCATATAGCTTTTTTGTTACGATGTCGCCGCCATTTGTGGACTCGGCTCCATTAGAAGACTCAACCATTAGTAATCCATTTTCTATCTTCCAACCTCCTGTAGGAAAAGATTCTTTAAAAGCCCCCTTCCAACTTTCGATTGATTTTCCATCAAATAATAATTGCCAACCTTCTTTTTTTTCTTTTTTTGAAAGCAGATTATCTTGAGCTTTTACACTAGTAATTATGGAAAATGAAAACACAAACAAAACTATAGTTGACAATTTTTTCATTGACTATTTTTTTTATAATTTCAAATTTTTAACTTTAGTTTCTGATATTTTTATATGTTTAAAGAATATTTGTATTAAATTTTTCTTATAAAAAAAGTGCCCTTAGATTTACAGGGCACTTTACTATTATCGTAGTTAAAAACGTGACCAATCTTTTATGGAACAAAAACGTTTCTTGTTCTTACTGATGGGGCTCCAGTAACACCTGTAACTGTTAATGTAACAGCATAAGTGCCAGAATTCGCATATATATGTTTTGGAAAAATAGTATTCACTACAGGCGTTGCATCACCATAATTCCAAGAATAAGTTACTCCATTTAATGAGCTATTTAAAAACTCTACTGTTTTAGTAGCCACATCAACTACTGTTGCAAAATTAGCCGTTGGTAATAGTACCAAAGCAGGATCAATATAAACAACAGCTAATGATAGATTAGGATTAACTAAACCAATTTTGGATGATGATAAAGCAACTGGGATTGCATATTTTTTGGTGATATTAGCTACTAAAAAACTAAGGTTAACCGATAAAGTAAAATCGCCAGTTGGCTTTCCATCTTCAATTCTTACTGAAGTTGGTAGTGTGTAAGCAGAAGTTGGTAGTAATTCTGTTATAGTAGGAATGATTAAACCTGATGCTTTTAAAACATTAATTGTATCGGCACTGGCAACTAACAAATTAACATCAATTACACCATTCAAATTTATACCCGATCTTATAACTCCCATAGGCACATTAAACTTACCTCCAGTTGCATCAACTATATATTTAAAATCTCTCCCTACCAATTTAGGAGTTACGGTGTAAACACCATTTGCTCCCGGTCCGAGGGTTGCTACAGCAGCTTGAGAAATACCAATTTTTTGGTCCGGGTAAGTTGCATCTACATAAAGATCTTCTTTATTGCATGATAATAATAACAATGTACTTACTGTAAAAATTAACATCAACTTTTGATAAGATATAATATTTTTCATCGTAATCATATTTAGTTTAATCAGTAAATTACCATAATGGATTTTGAACCAATGATCCACCAATATTTAAATCGTTTTGTGGTATAGGGTATAGGTACATTTTAGCATCAAATGTTCTTGGCTCCAAAACAAAAGGCATATAAGTTACATTTGCAGTGAGGGGGTTTCTAGTAATATTTACTCCCCTAACTGGTGTACCCAAAATAGCAGGCCCCTGCAACCATCTTCTTGCATCCCAGTTACGATGATCTTCAAAAGCAAATTCAACCCTTCTTTCATTGCGAACTAAATCTCGAACTTGAAACTGGCTTAATCCGGCAGGCAATAATGGCATTATTACACCAGTTCTATTCCTAACACGATCATAAAATATTTTAATATCTGCATTACCTGGGCTCCATTCGTTTAAGGCTTCTGCATAATTCAGGTATAATTCAGGATAACGGATCAAAATCCAACTATGAACAGCTGTATTACCGATATTAAGGTTTAAACTTTCTACTTGGTATTTTCTTAAATGATACCCTGTTTTAGAAGCATTAATAATAGGCTTTCCATCAAGCCCTCCATCATATAATTGAACTAACCTAGTTGGTGTGCCAAAACTAGCACCATTTCTAATTATGGTTGCTTCTAAACGTGGGTCACGGTTGGCATATGGATCAAGGGTATGTGCAGGATTACTCCAGTCAAATGAAACTGCAGTTGTAGCATTAACCCTAACCTGATATGCATCTACCATATTTTGAGTTGGTGTGTTACCACCTTCTCCGCGAGGAAAACCAATAGGTGAGTTCACTACTTCATAAATATTTGAAACGCCTGCTCTTCGAGTTAATATTATTTCTGCATTATTAAAAGTATTGAACAGGGTTCTGTAAGCACCTAAAATAGGTAATGCTGCTGCATCTATTGCTACTTTTGCTGCATCAGAAGCGGCTTTCCAACGCGCAATACGATCGCCAGACGGTAATGAAATGAGTTCGGGCTTTGCAAAACCACCCGCCCATGATGGATTGTTAAATAAATCACTAGCTGCATATAATAAAACCCTACTTTTTAGAGCCAATGCTGCAATTCGAGTAATTCTACCCAAATCATTAGCTAAAACATAAGGTAAAGTTGATCCACTCAATGGCAGCCTCAATGCTGCTGAATCGCACTCATCAGTAATAAACTTTATACATTCGCTTAATGAGCTTCTTTGAATTTTAGAGAAATCTTCATCTAAAGACAATGAATTATTAATGATAGGTACTCCTCCATATCTTTTAACTAATTCAAAATAAAAATATGCTCTTAAAAAACGGGCTTCATACTGCCAATTGGCTATAGCGTTCAAATTGGTTATAAAAACAGCTTGGGCTGATGGATTAGGGTCTAATCTCCAAGGGTCCAAATTAATTTTTCCTGTAGAAACCAGAAACTGGTTCACTTTTCTAATCCCCCTATAATAATTACCCCACAACAAATCGGGATTACTGATTGCATTCCAGCTTCCAGTATTAAATTGATGTACAGAATTAGTTTCTAAAGTAAACTCTGCCTCATCTGTTGCAGATGCTAACATAGCGGCACCTCCTATTGGAGTAAAACCTTCTGGAAGTTCCGAATAAATAGAGCTTAACAAAGCCTGAACATTACCAAAAGATTGTTCTATTTCATCTCTTCCGATGAATGTTACAAACTCTCTGTCGAGTTTTTGACAGCCCACAAAAGCGAGAAATGAGCCAATTACAATCAGATACATATACTTTTTCATTACTGACTAATTTTAATGGATTAAAATTGAATTTTAAAACCTACTGTTATTGTTCTCATTACAGGGTAACCACCCAATGATTCAGGATCCCCAAATTCTATATTATCTATCGAGAATAAATTAGTACCATTTAGGAAGAATCGAGTTGAGTTTAGTTTCAACCGGTTAGTTACTTTAGCAGGAAATGTGTAGCCTAACTCAGCACTTCGTAATTTAACAAAACTTCCATCTCTTTGCCAAAATGAAGAGAATTGGTAATTATTTTGATTATTGATAGCAGAGAGTCTTGGGTAATCGGCTGTTGCTGCAGTAGCAGGTGTCCATCTACCCAAAGCAATAGGGCCCACTTGACCATTGTTTTGAAAAGCATGGAAAACAGTTCCACCCAAATAAGAAGTATTGCCAAAACTAGCATTGAATATCAAGTTCAAATCAAATCCTTTAAAAGTTAACCCAGCATTTAAACCGCCAATCAACCGCGGTATACTTGGGTTTCCTATAGCTCTCCTATCGTTACCATCAATTATACCATCGGGTGTTCCATTGGGTCCACCAAAATCCAAATATTTAATATCCCCTGCTTTAATTACTTCGGTTAATACACCTGGAACAGATTTTAGATCAACTAAACGTTGAGCAATATCTGCAGGTGTGTAAAATCCAATTGCTACTAAGCCGATAGGCTGACCAACAGATAAACCAGTATTTAAAAGTCCTGGGTTCAACTGCAATACTTCTGCATTGTATACGATTGTACTTTTTGAATATGAAACATTGGCTTCTATATAAAATTGTAAATCTTTTTTGTTATTGTTACTGTATCGTAATGATAAATCGAATCCTTGTGTACTAGATTTACCTAAATTCAAATTGGGTGTATTCACTCCTAAAAATAATGGTGTAGTTCTGTTTGATGCTACCAATATATCTTTTCTATTGCGATTAAAATAATCGAAACTTATATCGAAGTTCTTAAAGAAAGTTGCATCTAACCCAATATTCAGGTGTTGTTCTTTCTCCCAAGTTATATTGTTATTAGCAATAGCATTTTCTCCGAACCCTGCAAAAGAATTATTTGCAGTGCCAAAATTATACCCTGCACCACCAAAAGTTGGTGTAAAGGCATAACGGGTTGGTAAGCCTTGAGGAGCAATAATATCATTGCCAGTTTGCCCGTAAGAAGCCCTAAATTTTAAGAAATTAATTTGCTTACTTTTCTTCAAGAAATTTTCGTTAGAAGCGATCCATCCAATTGATCCAGCTGGGAAAAAACCATACCGATTACCAGGAGCGAAAATTTCACTACCCATGTACCCTAGAGAAAATTCTGCAAGGTATTTATTGTCATAAGCATAGGTAAAACGGGCTGCACTACTATTATGCTTATAGGGATCGGTTGAGTTAGCAGTTGGGTTAGAAGGATTGGAAGAAGGTCCAAATAATGTAACCTGATCATTATTAAACATAATTAATCCTGTTACCTCACTTTTACCAAATGTTCTTTTATAATTTAGTGCTCCTTGAAAAATAAGGTTTCGGTACTGATCTACTGTTTGTTCTGATCCTGCAAGTGTAGTTAACTGACCAATTGGGTTACTATAAATTGTATCTCCCAATGGACCTTTTGTTAATGAAAAACGAGCATAGTTTTTAGATTTAATAGATCCTTGCTCAAAATAGTTATTGCTTGATATGGCAACTGATGCATTTAAGCCAGGAGTAATCATATCCAATTGCTGTATTAATTTTAGAGAAGACAATACGGTACGAGTATTATTCTGGAAAAAACCAGTAGCCAATAAATTGGCATACGGATTGGAATACTGTGCATTACCCCCAAAAGTTCCATTAGGGTTTATTATTGGAAAAGAATTTGGTGCTAATGACTGCAACAAATCAAAAGTACCTCCTGTATTATATGCATTTGGATTATTGGTTTGTTCAATTGCTCCCGCCACTTTAAATTCAACTGCCAACCGCTTAGTAATATTAATATCTACATTGGTTCTAAAATTATATTTTGTATAATTTGAGTTAGTGCTTTCATCAGCTATATCCCCAAATTTTTTTAACAAAGATTGACTGGTAATTGCATTCAAAACACCAAAGTATCGAACAGTTTTATCTCCTCCACTAAAATTTAAATTGTAACTCGAAACTGGTGAGGTTGATTTAAGCACTTGATCGTACCAGTTAACATTCGGACGAAACACAGGATCTGTTCCATCTCTGTAGGCATCTAAATCGGCCTGTGTAAAACGAGGTGCTTGTCCATCGTTTACCAATGCTTCGTTGAACAATATAGAATAATTCTGCGCATCTAAAAATTTAGGGAGTGATTGTGCCTGATTAAAGCCCTGACGAGAACTGAAACCAACTTTTAACGCCCCTTCTTTTCCGGTTTTGGTAGTTACTAAAATTACACCATTAGCACCGCGGGCACCGTAAAGAGCAGTGGCCGAGGCATCTTTTAATACCGAAATGGTTTCTATTTCTTCGGGTATTAATTGCATAAAAGTATTAGATGATCCCACCCCATTTGATATAAATCCATCTATTATATATAATGGACTGTTACTAGCGCCACCAAAAGTATTTATCCCCCTCACATATAGGTTAGGCACACCTTGTCCTGGTTCAGAACCTCCTTGTGTAGTAGTTACGCCAGGTAAACGACCGAACAACGTATTACCTAAATTAAGGTTAAAGTTTTTCTCGAGGCTAGCACCAGTCACCGTTGAAATTGCACCAGTAACTTGTTGCGCAGGCTGAGTACCAAAAGCAATATTTTTAATACCAGAAAAACTTCCTTTGGTAATAATAATGGCGGAATCTATAACAGTTTGTGCTATTAAAGTATCAACCAAAAAGACTGATACAAATGCTGCAAGCAATATGCTTTTTTTATATTGTTTAATCATAATAGTTGTTATTGGCAATTGTTAGATTTTTTATTATTGATATTACCAGCCCGGGTTTTGTTGCAGGTTTCCTTTTAATACCTCATTTAATGGAAGTGGGTGTAGGTACATATTTTTATTAAAAGTTCTAGTTTCAAAAACATAGGGTTGCCATGTAAAAGTAAAATTGGGTGTAGTTCCTACACGGTTGATTAGCAAGCCAGTCATGCTGCCTTTCATAACTCCTTCTTCTTCTGCAATTAACCAGCGTTTTACATCCCAAAAACGATGATCTTCATTCAATAATTCAATAGCAATTTCATTTCTTAATTTTTGGCGGAACTGATCTTTGGACAATCCTGAAGGAAAATTTGGCATTGCAGAACGAGCCCTGATAACATTTACAGCACTGTATGCTTCAATAGGAGGAGCTGTATTAAACTCATTTAATGCTTCTGCATAATAAAGAAATAGTTCGTTCACTCTAAACAAGATATCATTCAAAACAAAACTTGCATTAGTTGCACTACGAGGTATACTTTTTCGAATCCAAACACCTCCTCTACAATTCACATAATCTTTACCTCCATTAAAAATTTGAGCTATTGGATCTCTTGCAGTATGATAAGCATTGGTGTAAGTAACAGACTGTTTAAACCGTGGATCTAAAGAATTATATTTAGCAATAAGATCTGTACCACCACCAGTCCAGTTTTCGGCATTTCCGGTAACACGATTTTCATATTTACTTATAAAATTCAAGGGCATGGTCATTCCACTCCAAAACGAACCAAAACAAGAAGCATTAATGTAAGTCACTGGAGGACTTCCTATATTCGTTATTCCACCAGCTTCTCTTGTATGTTGATATTTTAATATAATTTCTGGATTGTTCGGGTTTTCCCAAGATTCTCTATAATTACCCAATGGACCTACCGTGCCATTGTTTAATTCGTTTGGATTTCTATTTGCAGGTATATCTATAATTGAATATCCATTAGCTGCTGCATAATCTAAAGCTGCTTTAAATGCATCTATAGCCAATTTCCATCTATTGGCATCAAAATTACCATAACAAATAAGTTTGTTTTCACTACTATTTGGCATGCTTATTATCGGGTTAGCTGTATTGTATTGTGGGCTCGCTGCAAATAATAAGATTTTTGCTTTTAATGCATGAGCAGCCATTGCAGTGGTTCTGCCCGCCAAAGCAGCTGGATGTGAAGCAGGTAAATCGGGTAAAGCTTCATTCACATCTTTTAAAGCAAAATTAACACATTCTTCAAAAGTATTTCTTGGAGCATTAATAGTAACACCAGGTTCAAAAATTTGAGTAATAATAGGCATACCACCATACCTTTTCAACATTTCGAAGTAGTTCATTGACCTCAAAAATTTAACTTCTGCAATAACCTGCTTTTTATAAGCAGCATCGGCATCGGGAACTTCATTAATTCTTTTTAAAATCAAGTTAATTTGGCGCATGGCAATCCAGCGTATAAAATAACGAAAGTCTTCATGATTTACAATAGTGGCGGGTTGAATTACACCCTCATTCCATCTGTTATTATTAACAAAATTAGCATCCGAAGCATCCCCTTCGTCACTAATAGTAGTGCTTGGTTGTATACAATCAGTATTATTTACTCCAGAAAAGGGTATAGTACCTTGTACACCATATCGGAATACGGAATGCATGGAATACCGGTATGTAGTTGCAATAAACTGATCTAGGGCAACCCTAGTTTTAAATACACTCTCCTCGGTTAAATCAACACCGGGTGGTTTATCTAAAAAGTTTTTCTTACAAGAACCAAGCACAATAAAGCAAATTAATATCGGCGCAAAGAATTTTATTTTTTTCATAATGGCAATTATTAAAAATTAAGATTGAATCCAAAGTTGATGGTGCGTACTAATGGATAAGGCTCTGTGTTAGTATCACCAGTTGAAACATTCTCTGGATCTATACCTGGATACATTTTTTTCCAGGTAAATAAGTTATTTGCGTTAGCATAAATACGGCAAGTTCTAATACCCACTTTTTTAAGAAAATTGGCTTTTGGAGAATAGCCTATTTCCATATTTTTTAAGCGTACAAAACTTGCATCAGCCAACCAAAAAGCAGAAGTAGCATTATTGGGAGTTGCATTTACACTCCAACGTGGAAATTGAATTGGTAAGCCTGCATCATAGCGTTCTTGGGTCCAGCTTTCATTAAAATAAGCGGGGGCTCCTTCTGGAGGTGCTTGACTAAAACCAGTACCTCTTTGGAATCGTGTATAGTAGTGAGATACATTGCCAACCCCTTGGAACAATACAGAAATATCAAACCCCTTGTAACTAGCTGATAAAGAAATACCATAAGTTTCTTCAGGCACATTAGAATAACCAATTGGTGCTTGGTCAAAATCGTTGATAATACCATCTCCATTCACATCCCTAAAAATCAAATCGCCTGGTTGTACCCTATTATTGGCTACATAAGAGTTTACAGGTCTTTTGGCATCATTTACCTCATCCCATGTATTATACATACCATCAACTAATAGGCCAAAGAACTGCCCAAAACGTTGACCGGTTCTACGTTGATATTCATTCAATGGAGTAATTTCATCCCTAAATAATACTTTATTTTTGGCAAAACTATAATTGGCCGATAAGCGATAATTAAATTCTCCAATATTATCTGCATAAGACAAATCAAATTCGTATCCTTTATTTTGCATAACTCCTAAGTTAGTAGCAGGTTGAGATAAACCTGATACTGCTGAAATAGTTTGAGGAATAGCGAGAATATTACTACGATTTTCATCGAAAAAATCTCCCGTAAAGCTGATTCTATTTTCGAGCATTTTCATTTCAACTCCAATATTTCTTTTAATAGAACGTTCCCAAGTAATATCGGGGTTACCGGTAGCACCTTCTCTAATACCAGTTTGGGCACCATAGCTCGAACCTACCTGACCAAAGAAATAAATTCTATCTACTGTTCCATAACTAGTGGGTCTATACAAGAAACGATTACCACCAATATTATCATTACCTACTTCACCATAAGAACCTCTTATTTTTAAGAAATCAACCAACCCTCTTTTGGGAAAGAATTTTTCGTTAGATACTACCCATCCTCCAGATATTGCGGGAAAAACTCCAAATCTTTTACCCAGTGCAAAGTTTTCCGTTCCATTGTAACCAACATCTAAACCAAATAAATAACGACCTGCAAAATCGTAAGTAACTCTACCAACAAACTGCTGAAGACCACTAGGTACAAGAAATTGTAAAGCAGGGCTGAAAGTTTTTTGTTGGTTATACAATAAAAGTCCACCTACATTATGCAAGCCAAAACTTCTTTTATAATCTAACCCTGCTTCCGCAGTAATTCTGCGGTTATATGTTCCAGACTGTCCAAAACCAAATACTGCTTCAGTAGTGCTGGGTACATAATTAATAGTGCCATCTGGAAGTCTAACAGCTTGGTATACTATTGCAGTTTTACTGTTGGTAATTTGTTGGTCATTATAAGTTTGTATTGCCACCATACTTCGGGCGCTTAAGCCTTTGGTAATAGAGGATAAATCATAATCGAAACGCAATGAACCGTTCAGGTAGTTGCGGTATGATCTTCTTGTACCGCCGGCAAGATTGGGAAATAACAATGAGATGTAAGGGTTATTTTGCGAACCTGTAAAAATTTGTACTAATCTACCATCTACTACTCCTGGTGTACTTAAGGGGCTTGCACGGAATACATCTCCAACAACTCTTTCAGTGCTAGTACCATTATTACCGCTTCTTGTTTCAGTTTGAACAGCTATATCCAAAGCCATTTTCAACTTATCCGTTAATTCGAAGTTGAAGTTAGAGCGAAGATTATATCGGTTGAATACACTTTGAGCAGAATAATCGTCAACAATATTTTTAGTGTCAACAAATTGACCTTGCTGACGGAAAAGACCCGCGGATACGAAGTATTTCACTTTTTTCTGACCGCCACTTACACTGATGTTCTGTTGAGATTGAGGAGCATTATTTCTAAATAATTCTGCAGCCCAATCCTTATTCGGGAAGAAAATAGGATCACTTCCGTCTCTGTATTTTTGAATATCTGTTTCACTATATCTTGGTAAATAAACGTTACCAGTAACATAGGCATCATTTCTAATAGCTCGGTTAAAATTATCAGCATAGTCGCCACTATTCATCATATTTCTCAAATCTGTAAATGAGTTTAAGGCTTGATTAAAAGTGTAACTGATTCTTGGTGGTCCAGTTTTACCCCTTTTAGTAGTTACAAGTAATACCCCATTCGCACCTCTAATACCATAAATGGCGGTTGAAGCCGCATCTTTTAAAATGGTTACCGATTCTATTTCGTTGGGGTCAATATTATTGAAATTATCAACTTGTACTCCGTCTACAAGAGTTAAAGGATCGGTATTACCCGAAAAAGTTCCTATACCCCTAATACGAATTCTAGAAGCATCATTACCCGGCTCACCCCCTCCTTGAGTAGCAAATAATCCTGGTAGGCGACCAACCAATGAGTTACTAATATTGGCAACAGGCGATTGTACTAGTTCTTTAGTACCAATGGAAGCTACAGCTCCTGTAGTTGTTACTTTCTTTTGAGTGCCATAACCCACTACAACAACTTCATCTAATGAGCTTGAAACAGATACAAGTGAAATATTTAAAACTATTTGATCTTTAATAGCCACTTCATTTGAAGAATAACCAATGTAGTTTGTAACTAAAATAGCAGATGAGTTTTTTACATTTATTTTAAAACTTCCATCATCCTTTGTTATAACACTATTTTTAGTCCCTTTTTCGGTAATCGTAACGCCTCCAATCGGTTCTTTTTTTTCATTTGTTATTGTGCCTGTAATTACAATATCAGCAGCTACTTTATTAGTTGTAGCGCCTATCAAGAGAGCGTTGTTATTAAGCAAACTCTTATTGGGATTGGATTTTTGAAAAAGAACAATCTGGTCATTTACCAAACGATAGTCAATATCTAATGCTGCAAATTCCTGCCCTAAAACATCTTCAAGCTTTTTATCGTTTACCGTTATGGTAATCGACCCATTTGATTTGATTGTTTTTGCACTAAAACTGATATTAATATCAGTTTGCTTTTTAATTAATGAAACTACATTTTGAAGGGTTTCATTTTTAACATTCAGCGTTACCTTTTTGTCCAATATACTTTGTGCATCACTTGCATTTACTGGCAGTGGTACAAAAAATAATACAAAAATACACAGTTGTGAAACCGTAAATCTTGCAATATAAACTACTGGACTAAGCAATCGTTTTGTACTTTTCATATAGCAATAGTGTTTGATCTATTAATTAAGTTTAAAAAAATCTTTACTTCAATAATATTTTGCTACTCACATCCTTCACCATTAATTAAAATGGTAGTTCCATTTATTTCATAAGAAGAACGAGTGGCAATACATATTATTTTTAATTTATTATACAAATCTTCATTGTTTAAATTTCCACTAAACTCACAATTATAAATATTTTCATTAGTAGCCTTTATATTAATTCCGTAATTGAGTTCAATACTTTTTAAAACAGCAGCTATATTGGAATTCTCAAAATTAAAATTGTGCAGTTTGATATTTTCGCTTTTGTCCCTATTAACATTTTCTGGGATAATAAGAACTGGATTGTCTATTAATTTTGCTTCTAGTATTCTATTAACATCTTTATAAACAGCTTTCTGATTGGGAGTTACAATAATTCCATTATTTGTATTTTTATCACTAAACATTTTCTCATTTTCATACACCCAAACCCTTCCTGTCAATACTTTTACTTCAATATTACCAGAGGATTTATCTATACCAATATTAAACGAAGTACCCAACACTTTTGTAACTATACCTTGGTAATAAACATAAAAAGGATTAAGAGAATCTTTTGCAATATTAAAAATTGCTTCACCTTCCATACAAACCTCTCTTTTATTGCTAAATTGGTCTTTAGTGTAATATAAAGATGAATTTGGTTGAAGGGTAACATCACTTCCATCAGGGAGCGAAACCGAAAATGATTGATTTGTTGAATTAACTATTTTCTCCAAATTATTCTTCTTAAACGCAGCTAAAAAGGTCTTTGAAGATTTATTATTGGATAACTGATAAAAAGTAGCCAAAGAGATAATGCATACAAGTGAGGCAGCAAATGAGAACCAAAACCTGTAATTATACTTTTTATTTTTTGAAACTACAATTGAGCTATTGTCATTTTTGTCAGAGAATATGTTTAAATTTTTAGTCAAATTACCATTCAATTCATATATATCGCTATCAAATTGAGTTTCAACAATATTATCATAATCACCAGAAGCAATCATTTCTAAAAAATCAGCCTTTTCTTTAAAAGACACAGTGTCATTTAAATACTTAGCCAACAAATAATTAAACTTTTTAGTATCCTTCATAAAGATGTTGATATAAACCCGATTTAACAATACAATTGAACTATGCCTAAAGAGTACAAGCGCAAAAAATACTTATTTAACCTCATAAGCGCCACAATCTACATTTACACCAAGCGGACGAGTAACTCCTTTAATATCTTTTGCTGCATAAATACTTTTTGTACCAGCATCGGCAGCAGGGCTAGCTAAATTGATGGAGAAATTAGCGGTTAATGGATCTACAGATAACAATACAAATAATGGATTTAATCTTTTGTCATTTGCACCCAATACAGCAGTAGTTCCATTAAAATAAATATTAAAATCATATACAACATTAGTGTTCCTTGTATTTTCATTGCACTTACCCCCTGTTCGGGCATACATTATATTATTAATTATTTTTACATCTTTAGAATCCCCTGCAAATATTTCGCCATACCCAACTACTGTTCCATTACCGTATGAAGTATTATTAATGATATCTACATAATCTGCTTTATAAGCATGTATTCCAGAACCTCCATTATTGTAAGATAAATTATTCTCTACCAATGTTCTACCAGTATAAGGTTTATTGGTTACTGTTGTTTGATTGTAAGGATATTGATTAACATCAATAATAATTCCATTACCATCAGATAATCTAGCGGGCACTATACTAATCCACGGGATGGTTGTTTTATTTCCATAACAAATATTATTCCTAACAATATTCTTATATTTATTAATATCAGCACCATCACTGTTGATCGGACCATAAATACTAATGCCACTTCCAGCATACATCATATACCATGCATTATTGTAAACTGTGTTACCTTCAATTATTGTATAATCGGCTTGAATTGAACTAATTCCTCCTCCAGGAAAATCATGTACATTACAATTACGAATTGTAATGTGATGAGGAAATTTAGATTCTGCATTTGGCCCACCAATTGAAATTCCATTTGTATTGTAAATTGCATACCTATTATTATCGGTTCCACCAGCCAACTTATTATTATAGGATGCCAATGCATCTGTATAGGTTAGTCCAGCATTGTTGCCATAAACTTCAATGCCTTCAAAAACAATATAAGAACCATTTATAGTTATTGCATTCCATACTGAGCCAGCACAAAATATTTTTGGTTTATGATTTAAATATGCTTTGTAAGTTATCCATTTGTCTGCGGTGCCAGAAGTGGTAATATTTAAAGTTGAACCTACACTAAATGAATACAACCCGTCCATAATAAAAATCGTATCCCCTGCTACTGCTGAGTTATGAGCTCTATTAATGCTTTTAAAAGGAGTAGTAACAGATAAACCACTCGATGCATCTACACCTATATTGGCAGATACATAAAAACTTTTTCCTGTAGTAACAATTGGAGGTGTAACTGGTGGCACAACTGGTGGTGTGATAGCTGTTGAAGAACTAGTTTTATTACAACTGATTAAAAAACTTGTTGTTACAAAAGCAATTAACAAAAATAAAAAATAACTATTTTTCATAATCGAATCTTCAATTAATTTAAATTTTTGGTGCCCATCCTTTTTTATTTGGTTCCCCTTTAAAAAAATGGGCACCAGATGACAAGCCTGACATAATTAACATGCTTGTTCCTCCTGTAGAAATATTCTATATAAAACCGCTACGATCAATGTTTTTACTCATTTATTACGGTTTAATTCTGGTAAATATTTAAAGAATTTACAAATAGTAATTAATAACCAATTATATAATAAAAAACAAGAACCGCATGTAGAAACATGCAGTTCAGTAATTTACCACTGCTTGCTTAATAACAGGCCTGCCATGGCTTTCAGTAAATTATTTGTCTTCCGATTAAAAAAGACAGCTATTTTGATAATCCGTTTTTTCTAAATTATTATTCTCCAATCTTAATAAGACAACTGAACTATGGATATAGAGTACATAGCACAAAAAAAATTTAACCTTTAATAATTAGTAAGAAAAAATAATCTTTACTAACACCTAAAATCGATATTATTGATACACGAATATTTAATAATAATCTCATAAGCCAATTCAAAATGTTTTATAAATTAAAAATATTTGGATATTTTTTATTTCTAATTAGTACTTTTTTTTACAATACTTCTACTGCTCAAACCACTTCTGGCAAAGCTTTATTACAAGATGGAATAAAAGACTTTGTGCCATTTGGTCAAGATGTTTCTAAAATAATGGTACAAGAAGTGAAAGTTAATGATCAATCATTTTCTACTGCTCTACTTATCAATACATTTAGCAAACCTAGCAAAGGAGTATATGGATTAAGAGCAAATATCAATCAAACATTGTACAAAGGAGATGTGCTTTGGATATCTTTTAAAGCAAGGTGTTTAGAAAGCAAAAAAGAAACAGGTGAAGCATTTGTAGAAGTGCGATTTGACCAATTAGTTGATGGGAAATACAAATGGCCTTCTTTTCTTGAAAGAGGTATTTCCATAGGTTCCAAATGGACAGAAACTAGCATTCCATTTATATTAACAAAAGATGTTTTGCCATCAGATGTAAGACTAGTTATACAATTTGATACCTATGCTCAAAAGCTAGAACTTGGGCCTATTTCATTTAAAAATTATGGTCAAAATACAAAATTGACTGACCTTCCTCGAAGTATTGTTCATTATGATGGCGATGCTCCTAAAGCTGAATGGCGCAAAGCAGCAGAAGAACGAATAGAAAAATATCGAAAAGGGAATATTACTATAAAAGTATTTAACCAAAATGGCCAGCCGGTGAAATCAGCATCAGTTTTGGTAATTATGAAAAAAATAGATTTTGGTTTTGGTACTGCTACTGACAGCCGTAGAATATTAGATACTGTAGACCCAAATGCAAAAATTTATAGAGATACTTTATTGAAATATTTTAATAAAGTAGTTTTTGAAAACGAAATGAAATCGAAAAATTGGGAGCGATTTAATGCTACCCAAACTATTGCTGCAGTTAATTGGTTAAAGTTGCACAATATATTTGTAAGAGGCCATGTAATGGTTTGGCCCTCTTGGCAACATTCACCTCATTTGGTAAAATATAAAAATGATACCCTTGCTTTAAAATCCGCAATTGCTAAACAAATTATAGAACAATCAACCGTAATGAAAGGCCAGTTTGTAGAATGGGATGTAATTAACGAACCTTATGCCCACCATAATATTATAGATTCGTTAAGCGGTAGAGATATTATGGTTGATTGGTTTAATTTAGCCAGAAAAAACACTGAAGGTGTTCAGCTTTATTTAAATGAATACACCATGTTTCATACTGGTGTTGCTAGTGAAAGTTTTTATAATACTATAAAATTTTTAAAAGAAAAAGGAGCACCAATTGATGGAATTGGCGAGCAATCGCATATTGGTGGTACGCCTCCAAGTATTAATTATATTCTTGCAAGATTAGACCATTTTGCAACATTAGGTCTTCCTATACAAATTTCCGAATTTGATATTACCAGCGATGATGATGATTTTAAAGCTCGTTACATGAACGACTTTATGACTGCAATTTTTAGTCACCCTTGTGTCATTGGTTTTATGCAATGGGGCTTTTGGGCTGGTGCACATTGGATACCAGCCAGTGCTTTGTGGGATAAAGATTGGAAATTACGACCACAGGGGAAAGTATTTACTGATTTAATTAGCAAAAAATGGAATACCAATAAAACTATTTTAACAGATAACAATGGAACTTGCAATATCCGCGGTTTTAACGGCGATTATGAAATAGAGGTAAAAAAAGGCAACCACAAAGAAAGTAAAATAATATCACTTACTAGCAAAGGACAAAATGTTGTTATTAAAATAAACAATTAAAAAATCAACAATATATCATGAAAAAAATATCAACTATTGGTTTTACTTTTTTGCTATTCATCTCTTTTGAAAATAGCATTTTAGCACAATCAACTTCTACTAAAATTAGGGAATGGTAAGTAACAGGAAATGGAGATGATGCAAATACAGGTAGAACATTACTAAAAGCTTTTAAAACATTAAAAAAGGCAGCTACTGTTGCAGAAGCAGGTGATATCGTATTGATAGGAAATGGAATTTATGGCGATACATTAAAAGAAAATAATAGTACTGTTTTATCCATAACACAATCTGGCACTCCAAATGCTTAGATAACCTGGAAAGCCATACCAGGACAGCATCCCGAACTTCGTCCACTTGGTTGGAATGGCATCCTTATTTCTGGTTCTTTCCATATAATAGATGGATTAACTGTAATTGGCGGCAATGATGGCATTACTTTAAAAGATGCATTAGCAGATGGACCTAAACCTACCCCTGATCCAAAGTTTAATACTAATGGAATTTTTGTAAACGGAAGATTAAAAGGGCCAGAAAATAAACCTCATCATGTAATCATTAGAAATTGTTCAGTAAATAAATGTACTGGAGGTGGTATAGTAGGTATTGAAACAGATTATTTTACTGTTGAAGATTGTATTGTTTTTGAAAATGCATGGTACATGAGATACGGAGGATCAGGAATAACTACCCTTAATAACTGGGCTTTTGATGACAAACCTAGTTATCATGTTGTAATTCAACGCAACTTGGTTTGGAATAATAAAACAATGGTGCTATGGATAAATATTGGCAAACTAAGTGATGGCAATGGTATTATTTTAGATGAGGCTCTGGTATTCATACATTTCGTACAAAGCATGTAGATATTATTAATAATTCTACATATTGGAATGGACAAGTGGTGGGTTATCAGGAATTATTTCCCAATAACTTTAGCGATATTGTAATCATGAATAATACCATTGTACCAAGACAAAATGGCAAGGTAACATCTAATAATAAAAATACCGATATCCGTTGGGATTATAATCTGTATCCTGAAGAGCAAACCGTTTTTAAAGGAGCGAATGATATTGTTGCCGACCCGAAATTTTTAACTATTGAAACTTTCTTAAATAGCAATAGTTTTAAATTAAAAAAAGAAAGTAAAGCAATTAATAGTTAAACAAATGATGTACCTCAAGCAACAGATATTAATGGAAATAAAAGACCAAAGGGTTTAAGAGACAGAGGAGCTTATGAACTATAAAATAATTAACTACTTCTTTAGTGTTTTACCCATTCGTTTTAAAAATTCGTTTCAAAGCACGTGCTTAACTTCCGGCGGTTTCGGGTAATTGCCTATTAGAGAAAGATACAAACTGTCTGGTAACATGGCTTTAATGCCAATTCAAAATAAAACAATGCAATTTCCCATAATTTACCTTCACTTTTTTTCCTGAAGAAATATCCTATTTCCCAACCCAATAATTCTTCCATCGGGAAAAAGTATTCCCACCACAATAGAAGCATCTTCGCTCAATCCTTCATCTGCATGACCACTGCCTTCTTCCCATACGATATAAGCAAAGTCACGGTAACCGGCAGTTTCCATAAATCCGATTGCAGGGTGGCTTGTAACGGGTAGTATCTTTTTTTCGCCTATCCATGCTCCTTTGTAAAAGGTATTGTACAACCCACCAAATGATGTGAGATAAAGGTTGTCTTCGTTGTCAATTCCAAATTCCGGTTGCTCACGAGCCTGTGCTCCTACTTTTCGACCATGCTCCTCCCATTTATCGTTACCCGTGCGTTCAAATACATAACCTTTGCCTGTTGAGATGAATACTTTGCCTGCCCGACTTACCACAATATGAGGCGATTCTGAACGGTCGTCGCTCACGGCTTCTTCAATTGGCCAGGTTCGGCCTCCGTCAACCGACCTGCGATAGGTTACCTCTTTCACCGGCCCGTGGCGCTGAACAAGGTGCAGGGTGTTGTTAGCGTCTAAATAAATATCGTTGTACACGTGGTCGTTGAAGCTTTTTCCATTTTCATCCGGATCGGGCAGAACCAACCAGTTGGATTTGCCCGATCGGGTTTCCATACCAATGTTCCCTTTGTGGTTTCCACCCCTGCTAGCCAAAAACAGTTGATCGTTTTTGTTAATGCCAAGTTCCGAATCCCGGGAACCTTTGGGATTAACCTTCATCCATTTTTTACCATCGAACCAGGCATATTCGTTACCGCAATAAACATGTGGGTTTCCTTTTGAATCTACCACCACATCCGGATCTGAGCGACCTGCATTATTACATTCGCACCCAACTCCGGTCTCTTTTGACCATTCGCTTTTGGCAGCGTCATATTTCATGTACTTTAATCCCGAACGGTTGTAAACCAGGTGAATGTTGCCTTGCTGATCGACAGCCAAATCGGGGAAATTACCTGTTGCCACCGCAGTTGGACGTGTTGCATAAATATGCAATATCCAATCCTCGCCATCGGAAGGTGTTTCAAATGTGGTATGTTGCAGATTGGTTGGTACCTTAACATTTTTGTTTTTCCTAACATCAGAAGTTTTTTTGGCGTTGATCCATTCCGATTGAAACAGGTAAGAATAATCGAGATACACTTCCACCTTGCCCAAAGTATCCAGATATATATAGTATTCTTCCCCTTCGTTTGCGAGGCAATAGCCTTGTTTTACCAAATCCTGCCGGGTTGTCATCTGTTGAAAGGGAATTGTTGCAAACCAGTTGTGAACATCGCTTACAATATCATATTTCTCCTGATTTACCTCCTTTAAATCCATGGTGCCTGAAAATCCGGTTGAGGAAATCCTCTTATTGTCGGCAAAATTCAGGATGCTTCCAGAAAAAAGGGTGGTAAAAGTATTTTTCCTGATCCGGTCGTTTGAATAAGCAAAAGTTACATTGCGAAGGGGATCGGTGTAGATTTTATTGTTTTCAACTTCCATCTCCCATAACTGGTAGATTTCAACTTTGGGCAATTTTTCCCAAGTCCCTTGACCATATATAGAAATTCCAAACAATGCTGAATAGAAAATTGCTAAAAAATATCTGGCGACATACATAATACTTATTTTTTTAGGGTTTCGAAGGTTCCATTATTTTTTAATTTATTCATCAATAGTTTTCCTTTCCCGGCCTTAACCAGAATGATTCCTCCCCAACGGGCTCGGCTAAATTCGGCGCCATCGGTACCAACAGTTGCTGTAACTTTAAGCATATCGCCAGGTTTTAACTGAATGTTTTCAATCAGGCACGAGAAATCTACTCCCTCTTCGTATGAGTGTTTACTTAGCCGAACTCTAAAGTTCATTGCCTGTTTGCCATTGACTGAAAATACGTACGCAGATTCGCCATCGTATTCGCCCACACCACTGAAAATCAGGTCGAATTTACCTTCCCGAAATTTAAATTCGAGTTGGGTAGTAGCTGATTTCAACTTGGTCGGATTAATGGCCAGCCATCCTTTGTGCCTGTAGAAACCGGTATTTTCAATCGGAAAGTCGCTGGCGCTGATCAGGATAGTACCGATTCCAGTTTCTGCTGCGGAAGCTAAGAAAGCCGAAATATTCTTTTCATCTGTTAAATGTGACTTTGATGCCTGTTGCTGTGCCAACGAAATTGCACTTACACACAGAAGAATAAAAATTAGTATAATATTCGATTTATTCATTTTTCGGTTTTTATTGATTAAATATTATTTGCTAATAGTTATTTTAAGGTATTAGAAAACATATATAACAAATTTATTTTTCATTATTTTTCCGTGGAGCATTTTTCTAAATGTAATTTTTGGTTTAATGACATATCCTTGAAAGACACCAAGGATCATCCCAAAATCCACCAATTTTAATTTAATAAGTATTAGTTAAACTCTTAACTTATACTTACTGAACAAGCTTTTTTAAATCATTTGATTATACTTGTACTATTCTTTTCTCTCCCAGTAACAAATCAAAATAATTATCGCTGAAAGCATTGATTGTAACTGAAAGCAACAACCTAATACTTCTTGCCAATTTACCTGTGGTTTGTTTTATTGAATTCCCCATTATTTAAGGACGCCATCCACAAGTGTTGTTCTAAAAGGTCAAAATGGGGCAATGGATTTTTTTGGAATTTTTCAGCCATGTCATTTCCAGTATAATCAAATGAGAAAGTATAAGGTAGATCGGGATATTTGTACCGCACAATTTCAATTGATTTTTTCATCCAATCGAGCGATTCAGGAACAGCCCAGTTATGTTCATTTTCTCTAAGCATAATAGACCAAAAAGAAGTCCACTCATTACATAAATCTACGTATAGAATGTTGTCCAGTAAATTATCTTTAGCAATTAATTCAAGGGATTTTATCCAAATTTCTGCCATCCTTTCTGGCGAATTAATTTTCATACGAACATCATCTTAATCTTCTCTGAACCAAGTTGATAAACCTACTTTTATATTGCGATTTTTACATTTAGCAATAAATTGATTTAGCATTGGATGTACAGTAATATTTATTTTGCCGGGACTACCCCAACTCTGCTGATCCCAAACAGGGAGCAATGTCCACTCTTTAATAGGATCGGCTTCCAAAAGATGTGGATATGCATCAATTCTAACAGCGTTATAACCGCGATCCATTAACTCGTCTAGTGCTTTATCCCAGTCTTCGTAGCCTGCTCCTAGCCACCTCCGTTCGAGCCACGAAAAGTTCCACATTGTGATAGCTAAAGGGCTAACTTTTTTTTGATGTGACTTAGCAAAAACCATCCTAGTTTCTAAACCCCCTAAAACCAGTGCGCCGGTTGAAAGGGCTGAATATTTCAGGAAATCTTTTCGTTTAATAACTACAAATTATCCAGTTACTAATCTTTAAAGTCATCATTTAGAAATGAAATTTAAAACCACTATTTTTATCATTTCGTTACAAAACAGAAACTGAAAAAAATA
>Ga0209490_10000357_pt1 | contig 46292 bp, 39 predicted proteins | sample MAT06_FD_187209 | JGI IMG/M metagenome (GOLD analysis project Ga0209490, IMG submission 187209) | Freshwater microbial communities from Lake Fryxell liftoff mats and glacier meltwater in Antarctica - MAT-06 (SPAdes) (version 2) | ecosystem: Environmental > Aquatic > Freshwater > Ice > Liftoff...
AAAATGACCGCAACTATCAATTAGGTGATGAACTTCTATTAAAAGAGTTTGTGCCGAAAGGTTTTTATGAAGATGGATTAAATGATGAACAATACACAGGTAGAATACTTCACCGTAGAATTGATTACATACTCAAAGGCGGTCAATTTGGAATTGAAGAAGGCTACTGCGTAATGTCGTTGTCGCGTATTTAGGTGTGAATGTTATGGTTCACAGCTTGTTGATACATAAAATAATAATTTTGCAACATAGATGTTGCATATATATATTTGCAAAATGACATTAAAAGATCTCATTGCGTCAAAAGGATTAAAGGTGGATTATGTTAGGGTTGAATTAGGCAAGCGCGGGGTTTTGTACTCACGTTCTAATTTTTCACGTATTATCAATGGGGATGTGGTTCCAAAAAAAAGAAACCTTAAACCAAAGCTAGGCGAGGGGCCACATTACTCCTTCTTTATACTAGCATTGTCTGATATTCTTAAAATCAAACCAAATAAAATAGATACATTATGGAAGGTGAAAAAGTAGTTACAGTAATTGCTTTTGACAAGCTGTTTACAGCTTTATCGAAAGCGCAGGGTGAATTCCCGAAAATTGAACATGACGGAATAGATAAGAGGGTTGGACTATATGTTTTGAATTGTTACCCTTCTTTTTTCTTTCAAAGATTTGAAGTGAGATGGACTAAGCCCGGTTATTTTTTTGAATTGATTTGACAAATGTGCGGCACTACTGTAGTGAAGCTTGAAGGCTATTTCTGAAAGTGTATGCTCTTCAAGAATAATCATTTCCTTTATCCGCTCTATCTTCAGTTGAATAATGTATTGTTCAATGGTGGTTGCTTCAACTTCTGAAAAGAAATTTGCCAAGTAAGGATAGTTGTACTTGAGCTTCTCGCTGAGTAAAGCAGAGAAATTGATATTTGGCTTCTCATCAGATTTATATACGTATTCGATTATTACCTTTCTTATTTTCTCTATTATTACACCCTGTTTTTTCTCAAGAAGCTCCAAACCAACTTTTTTGAGCATTGCGTTCAGTTGCTTCTTTTCATCATCAGTAACGTCCTCCTTGGTTAAAATTTCACCCAGATCCACTTTTATCGGAAAGATTTCTAGCTCAATCAAGGCGTCTTTTACGAATGCCTTGCAACTTTCGCAAGCCATGTTTTTTACATATATTATCATTCTGTTTTTTTGAGTTCAGTTTTTTCTATATCTATATAAGTGGCGGCATTATCTGACGGAAATGTCTGATGCGTTTCCTTGGATGATACCAAGAAACAGCAACAGATTTTTCAACTTATCAATTACTTACAGTTGTTTCAACTTGAGAAATTTGCTAGTTTGCCACCTGCCAAATGATGTCTGCCTTTGCATCAAAACACCATGTTTAAATTCGCGAGGTGATGTATTCTATGAGTTTTTCGTCACTCATTTTGTTCGAAGTGGACTCATCCATTTCGCTGTTTTTGAATTGAGGAGTTGCTTTCAAATGATGGATAAATTGCTCTTGCACCTGACCGGTGCCTGTAATGTGCACATTCGTTGCATTGGTCATATGTGTTGTTATTTCTTTGAAAAACTTGGCCTGCAAGGTTTGTTCGTGATTGTTTGAGGTCTTTTCATTGGAATTTGAAGAAGTTGCTTCCCTCTTCACGTGAGCAAGCACTGTAAGGGCTCCTTCATTTGCATTTTCACTTCCTACCACCGTTGCATTGTGGCTATCCATCCACACACCGAACTGTTTTTGATTGTTCATGTTTTTAGTTTTAATTTGATAGTACTTGTCCAATAACCATACCGCTACATTTAAGGGGATCTCTAAAAACCTCTTTCACATTTCGACCAAATTCGAAAATTACAGCAAATTCTGAAAAATTCTTTCGGGCCAAACCCCGCGAGTCAATCTACAAAAATACAAGGGAAGCAGATCGCGGGATGCTAAAATCTAAGTGCTAGAAAACACCAAATAAATCGCCAAGTTTGCATCCACTCTACCGCTTGATACAGATTATCCCGCATTACGCATTAGGGCAAATTTTTGTAGAATGCGTGCGGGATTCTCAAATCTAAGCGATAGAATACTGCATTCATGGGCAAAATTAGGGTGCAATTTTTCTATCCCTTGATTTGGGTTTATGTATCTGTAATAGTCCAATTCCGTTTCACTCCATGGGCCTATAACAGCTGCTTTGTCGGCATTTACCACTTCATGCTTAAAAAATGGATTGGACTATATTAATAAGCAGAATTGGTGTAATTTGATGTCATTTACCCCGAATACATCACCAAATCTTAGTTACAGAGCGTCCGGCCATGCGTCGTTCTGGACTAAGGTCAGGAACTCGTACTCGACGACAGCGAAACATAAAAGAGGTTTTTAGAGGTCCTAAAAGTGACATTCGTAATAGCTTTTATGCATTTTGTCATGATTCTGACAGTTAAGGCAGATTCAAATATTGATCAAACAAGGAAATTGGCAAATAGCCTGATTTCATCACAATGGTGATGGGCTATGATTTATAGTTTGGTCGAAATGTGAAAGAGGTTTTTAGAGATTTCCTCGTGAGTGCAGAGGATTGTCTCGCTTTTTGCGGTTCTGAATGTTCGAGTTCATTTTTTAGGGATATAGTAATTTTCTCTACTGATTGATTCCACTGTTTCTGAAATTGTCTCGTTATAAAATCTGTCGATTAGGATCAATTTCTTCAACTATTCTTTCAACTGTGCAAATGAATAAAGCTATTGCCCAACCCATAAACAATTCGGTATTTTTTCTGTTTGCCTATCTTATGTTTAGCAGTATAGGCTGTTTAACTGAGGTTTTGTTTTTGGATCATGATAAATGTCTCTGTAACCAACAAAAAAGTAAAAAGTATTTATCATAAATTTAGCGGTGTAAATAATTTAATTTTTTGATAAGAATATGGGAAGTAATGAATCTAAGACGGCATCTTCGTACAACGTGAACGGCGAGTCCAAGTGCCCGTTTCACGGTGGTGAACTCAATAAAAGTGCAGGTGGTGGAACCGGAAACCGCGACTGGTGGCCTAATCAGTTAAAATTGAATATCCTTCGACAGAACTCTTCATTGTCTAACCCAATGGACGAAAGTTTCGATTACAAAAAGGAGTTCCAGTCTCTCGATTTGAAAGCTGTGAAAAAGGATATCGAAGATTTAATGACTAAATCTCAAGATTGGTGGCCGGCCGACTATGGTCATTACGGACCGTTTTTCATCAGAATGGCTTGGCACAGTGCTGGCACCTATCGCATCGCAGATGGTCGCGGCGGGGCCGGTTCAGGTACCCAACGTTTTGCACCTCTTAATAGTTGGCCCGATAATGCCAATCTCGATAAAGCGAGGCTGTTGCTTTGGCCTATTAAAAAGAAGTTTGGTCGGAAAATTTCATGGGCCGATTTGATCATCTTGGCGGGAAACTGCGCCTTGGAGTCAATGGGCTTAAAGACTTTCGGTTTTGCTGGTGGACGTGAAGATGTATGGGAACCAGAAGAGGATATATATTGGGGTTCCGAAAAGGAATGGCTAGGCGACGCGCGCTATACGGGAGAACGTGAGCTTGAGAATCCATTGGCCGCTGTTCAAATGGGTTTGATTTATGTCAACCCCGAAGGTCCCAACGGCAAGCCCGATCCTATTGCGGCTGCACGCGACATTCGTGAAACATTCGGCCGAATGGCTATGAACGACGAAGAAACTGTAGCCCTAATAGCAGGTGGACATACTTTTGGAAAGACTCACGGAGCTGCTGATCCGGGAAAATATGTTGGTAAAGAACCTGCTGCAGCTAGTATCGAAGAGCAAAGTAAGGGTTGGTCAAATACTTTCGGTAGTGGTAACGCCGGAGATACGATCACAAGTGGTTTGGAGGGTGCTTGGACAACTTCACCGACCAAGTGGAGTAACAACTATTTTGAAAATCTTTTTGGTTTTGAATGGGAACTTACCAAAAGTCCGGCCGGAGCACATCAATGGGCCCCAAAGGGTGGAGCAGGAGCGGGCACTGTGCCTGATGCTCATGACCCATCGAAGAAGCATGCGCCGTTTATGCTTACTACTGATCTTTCATTGAAAGTAGATCCTGCATATGAAAAAATATCAAGGCGATTCTTCGAAAATCCTGATCAATTCGCTGATGCTTTTGCACGTGCATGGTTTAAGCTTACACACCGTGATATGGGCCCTCGTGCCAGATACCTCGGACCTGAAGTGCCTGCAGAAGATTTGATATGGCAAGATCCAGTTCCCGCTGCAACGAATGTACTGGTTGACGAGAATGATGGAGAAACAATCAAGAAAAAAATACTTGCTTCAGGTCTTTCAGTGTCTGAACTCGTTTCAACTGCTTGGGCTTCAGCATCCACGTTCAGGGGTTCGGATAAACGCGGGGGGGCCAACGGATCTCGTGTTCGTTTGAGTCCACAGAAGTATTGGGATGTAAATAATCCAACCAAATTATCCAAAGTCTTAGATGCGCTAGAGGCAATTCAAAAAGACTTCAATATTTCGCAATCGGGCAAAGCCGTTTCGATAGCCGACCTGATTGTACTGGGTGGTAATGCAGGTGTTGAGCAGGCCGCTAAAAATGCCGGTTTCAGTGTAAAGGTGCCTTTTAAAGCCGGTCGTACTGATGCTTCTCAAGAACAAACCGATGTAGATTCATTCGCAGTGCTGGAGCCAAAGGCTGATGGGTTCCGCAACTACATGAAGTCTAAATATGCTGTTTCGGCTGAAGAGATGCTTGTTGACAAAGCACAACTTCTCACTTTGACTGCTCCGGAGTTGACAGTGCTCGTGGGAGGTATGCGAGTTCTCAAAGCCAATTCCGATGGTTCAAATCATGGTGTGTTCACTGAAAGAACAGATCAACTCACCAATGATTTTTTTGTAAACTTGCTCGATTTCGAAACCAAGTGGTCGGCTACTTCAGAGCATAAAGATCATTTTGAAGGTCGCGACCGTTCTTCGGGCAATCTCAAATGGACAGCTACTCGTGTGGATTTGATCTTTGGTTCCAACTCCGAACTTCGTGGACTAGCGGAAGCCTACGCCTGTGAAGATGCCAAAGAGAAATTTGTTCACGACTTTATAGCAGCATGGAATAAGGTGATGAATCTAGATCGATTCGATTTGGGTTAATTCAAGTTTTTCTATTGATAATAAAAATGGTGGCTTATTTGAGCCACCTTTTTTTTATCTTGTTCAGACCTTCAACAATCCGCGAAACCCTCTAGCTCCGTAATATGACTCTGCTCCGTTGTGATACACGAATACTTGCCTACAGCGGTAGTCGGCAAAAATGGCACCACCGAGTTCTCGGATTTCCGAAGGTGTTTTTATCCAACTTGAAGTTTTAGAATCAAATTTCCCGAACTTCTGTAGCTCGTGGTATTCTTTTTCTGAGAGTAGTTCAAGGTCCATTTCTTTGTCCATTCCTTCGGTACTGTACTTCGGTTTATTTTCTTTTCTCGGTTCCAATGCTTCAACCCAGAATCCGCATTGGGATTCGCTATGAAGTGCTAATACCGTTTATCCCGCATTACGCATGAGGGCAATTTTTGTAGAATGCGTGTGGGATTCTCAAATCTAAGCGATAGAATACTGCATTCATCGGCAAAATTAGGATGCAATTTTTCTATCGCTTGATTTGGGTTTATGTATCTGTAATCTCGGCTCAGCCGAGACAACAGCTACTATAACGGCATTTACCACTTCATGCATGCGAGATGCTACAGCGCATTGCCCAAAAAAAACTTCCAATGCGCAATGCAACATGGACTATTTATTGTGCAGAATTGGTATTACCCCGAATCACACGATGGAGATATCGGAATTCATAGGTCGAACTATTACTGTGATCCATCGTGTAGATTCGAGAATCCCGCAGCGCATTAACCTCAAGACACTTCCAATGCGCAATGCGGGATTATTTGATGGTGTATATTCATACATCAAGAATAGAAATCGAGAAAGTGATTGATATCAAAGGGGGTTAGCGCTGCAATAGATTTTCGATGCGGATTCTGGGTTCAACGTCGTAACAAATGCGCCTTCGATCTTTTGGACTTTCAGGAGAACAATCGTAAAAGATAAATTCTCCTGTACTTTTATCAATACCTGCAACATCCGGTTTCCCATCGGTTGCTTCCATCTCATTGAGCGACCAGAGTTTTTCAGATTTTGATTCCAATTTTGATTGCATCTCACCCCAATCAATTCCTTTATGACGATTCATGTTTTTCTCAAATTGTGCCTTGAGCTTTTTGAGAAGTTCTGCAGTTTGTACCGGTGATAATTTCTTTTTTATGATTTGGAGATATTGAAAGAAAGGATTGAACCATCGTTATACTGTTTTGATTTATGTTATAGTCCAATTTCGTTTCACACCATTGAAATGTTACAGACACATAAACGGTATACCACTTCATGCGTGCAAGATACTGCAGTGTTTACCCATAACAGACTTCCAATGCGCATTTCAGGATGAACCATTTATTAAGTAATATTGGTATAATTTGTGGTTTGGTCGAAACGTGAAAGATGTTTTTAGAGGTTCTTAATCGCGTAATTTTTCTCCCTCAAATTTCTTTGGATGTAATGTAGTATTCCTGTTAAGATTTAATTTCAATTGCCTTTCAGGAGAAGAATTTTTCGGCGGTTTACCAAATCTGAGTTTAAAAGCTCTCAAGCCTGACATCAGCTCATCCCAAAGGTTCGTATGAACTTTGAATCCATATGCTCTATATTTCCCAGGCTGCACTTTTCCTTTTTTTGACACAAATTGTACAGTACTGGCAACCCATGTATTAAAAGTGGCCATATAATTTTCGTCATCAATAACATCCTCCGCCTGATTATCACTGTACTTTTTATTGACGCCGCTGTCAGTATAAACCCATAACTCATCTGGCACTTCAATACCCCCGTACCTACACTGCCAAACCAAAGGAGCGTAGGCATGCCGCATATCCTTAAAAGGCTCTTCACTGGCTTCAAAATAATCTTTATTTTTTAATATTTTTGGACGTCCGCCTTCATCCATTTCGTCGCCACCTTGATCACCGTAACAGAAAAACCCTGCGGTCCTTCCTTCTAGGTGATTTACACTTAATTCTTTCCATTCCTCAGTATGTTCGAGTTCCATCGCCTTTTCAGGATCTTTGTGAGCTATTAAACTTTCATCCGGATTTCCGCCATTCATGCACACCAATCTGTCAAACATCAATTTTAAATTGCTTGTGGGTGCATACCAGTTAACGGGACCAATGATAAACCAGGCGTCCGCCATGTCAAAACGTGAGTAAAGATCGGCGTTCCACATAAAGTCTGGTTCTGCTCTATTGCCCTTGCTATAGCAGTTGCAAGGCCAAACACATAGAGCCATTGAGGTTGATACACAGGCATTACAGCTTTGTATCTTCTCGCGTTTATAAGCATTGCTAAGATCTTCATAATCGATTTCCCATTCCTGCGGAAGCATATCGGCCATTTTTAACATCAGCATTCTGGCTTTACCGTCAACCCCGGGACAGTTATATTGTTTTCTTTGTGAACCCGCGATGATCAAAACCCGGAAGGGTCTTTTTTCAGGGGGAAGTGCAGCATTTTTGTCGTTTGGTTTCATATCTTTGTTTTGTGTGGGAGTCCGTTAAAAATTATTATACAACTATTGGTTTAAAATATCATGTAGACCCTGTTATTTTTGTTGGGATTCATGTTGTTGCAACCCCACTTTTTATTGCTGCAGTGGCATGGATTGTATATAATCACAAAAAAAATAAATTTATTTTGCTTCCATCTCTAGTAGCTGCCTTTGTTTTCAACGCTGCCAATATTTACCTCATCATTTTCGGGAAAAATATTCCGTATTGGATCTATCTTGTTATTGGTTCTACAACTGTAATTTCAAGCTATTTTTCTATTCAAAAAATCAGAAAAAAAATGCATCGGTCTGATTAATTTTTTATTTAATATCTGGTTTAATTATTCCTTTTATAAGTGTTTGAAATTCATCCAAAGATTTAAAAGAATTAATAGTTTTCGCATCAACCAATTCCCTTGAATTTCCATTTTCATTAATAAAAATAGCGGGTAACTCTGAATTTAAGCTTTAATGCCCCGTCGGTTCGATATACCAAAAATAGTACATTGTAAATAGGTTATAACGGGCAATTGATCATTTGTAGAAAAATAGACTACATGAGTCTTATAGAATTTTTGGAGTCCTTCTCAAATGAAGCTAGTTGAAAGCAAGCCTTTAAAGAAATGAGAGGTACCCAATGGGTAGTTTGTAGAAAGTGCCAACAACAGCAGCATTACTTCTTGAAATCTGTTTGTCATTATAAATGCAAAAAATGCAGATGTCGAACAACTCTTCGAAGCGGTACAATATTGCAGCACGCGAAACTGTCATGGCGCTATTGGTTTATTGCAATGCACTTAATCACGTCAACCAAAAAGGGCTTTTCTGCGCTCGAAATACAGCGGCAGTTGAACCACAAATACTATCGCCCTATTTGGTTTATGCTCCAGAAATTAATACGGGCAATGGGTGAAAGAGACGATCAGCACAAACTTGAAGGACTAATCGAGGTTGACGAGGCGATGATTATCGATCACCCGGCAGAACAAAGCAAAACGAGGTAGAGGCTCAGAGGGTAAGACAATTGTACTTCTACTTGCGCAAGCAAAATATAACAAGAACAAAAAAAATGGAGACGTGAAGGTTTGCCAGTATGTAAAAATGAAGTGCGTGCGTCAATTCCTTTGGTGTGGTGGATCTTCAAGCATAAATGTATTGTCAGTTAAATCCAGAATACGCATTGGGATTCGCAATGAAGTGCTAATACCGTTTATCCCGCATTACGCATTAGGGCAATTTTTGTAGAATGCGTGCGGGATTCTCAAATCTGAGCGATAGAATACTGCATTCATCGGCAAAATTAGGGTGCAATTTGTCTACCGCTTGATTTGGGTTGATGTATCTGTTATAGACCAATTCTGTTTCACTCCATTATCTTATAACAGCTACATTAACGGCATTTACCTTGCGTGCATGCAAGATGATGCAGCGCATTGCCTAAAAAAAACTTCCAATGCGCAATGCAGCATGGATTATTTATTGTGCAGAATTGCTATTATCCCGAATCACGCGATGGAGATATCGGAATTCATAGGTCGAACTATTGCTTTGCTCCATCGTGTAGATTTGAGAATCCCGCAGCGCATTAACCTCAAGATGCTTCCAATGCGCATTACGAGATTATTTGATGGTGTATATTGATACATCAAGAATAAAAATCGAGAAAGTGATTGATATCAAAGGGGGTTAGCGCTGCTATAGATTTCCAATACGGATACTGGGTTGAATTACACCTTTCGTCGCTGCTGTTTGTTGAGGTGCAAAAAAAAAATGCAGCAAACAATGTTCACTGCACTTCAAAATATTCAATTTCAACACCTATTGTACTTTTTCCTTTTGTGCTGATTCTGCATTGCTAGCAGAAACGGCAGCTCTGTTCATTTTTCTTCTGCGGTTGAGATTTTTATTGTGTTTATAATTGTTCCCAATCAGGTTATGATTTCATTTTATCGCATTCCACTTTGCATGTTTCTGCATGTTGAAGATGGGCCTTCAACGAAGGAAGCTTCTGCGAAGCCCAACTTCTGACATTCGGATCTTTCGATTCGGTAGATGCTTTTTCAAATAATTCAATTGCATCTTCATGGTGTTCAACCATCATGTCGCTGTAGGCTTTGCCAAAATCATTACCTGTTTTGTCCGCAAGGTTTTTGTAAGCATCTTTTGAGTCTTCTGTGATTGACGTGGGAATTGATACTGATTTAGACTGTGCCAATGCCTTAAGCTCTGTTAGGACTTTGGTATGATCTTCTTGCATCATCTTTCCCAGTTCTTTGACACTGGCGGAGCTACCTTTTTGTTGGGCTAGTTTTCCTAAGTTGATTTTTTCCAACTGCATTTCAGCAGCTTCCATCAAAAACTCAGCGTCATTGTCGTTGTCGATTACTACAATAGCTTGGTCATTAGGAGACACTTTCGCAATGTTTTGTTGCTCAGCGACTTCTTTTGAATCAACAGTTTTATTGTCAGAACAAGACGATGCTAGGAACAATGTAGCTGCAATACACATGCAATGTATCAGGATTGGTGTAAAATTGAATAGTTTTTTCATAGTATAGTGTGTGAGTTTAATTTGAGAAAAATATCTAAGGGAGCATTGCAACCCCTTGAATAACATATAGCAGAGATTTTACCAGTGAATTTCTTGCCCACGGTTTGTTTTCCAGTTATTCTCCAAGTATTTGGCGTCTTCATCATTTCGTGGAGTTACAGAAATAACCACATTGCCCTCCTTAATCCCAGATTCGTAAAGTTTAGCCCTTGCCTCTGGGATACCTGAACCAACCAATGCTCCTATAACACCACCTGCAATCCCGCCCGCACCGGCCCCAGCCAATCCTGCAGCTATTGGTCCGGCAATAAGAATCCCAAGGCCTGGAATCACAACACTTGTGCCTATGGCAGCTATTACGCCCACAATTGCACCAATTGTACCTCCAATTGCAGATCCTTTGCCCGCGTGCTCTGCCGCCTTGGTTCCAATTTCAGTCTCAGCATCATCGTCGTTGTAATGTACTTTGCGAGTTTCATCAGACATTACCAAATTGATATCGTCTTTAGAGTACCCTCTTTCGTTCAGAGCGTTGTAAGCATTTTCTGTGCTTTCACGATCGCGAAACATGCCTGTCAGGACTCTTTTTTCTGAACCCCTTGCTGTTAGTTCTTCGTTGTCTTTCCTTAAATTTTCCATTTTTCAGTTGGTTTAGATTAATTGATTATTATTGTACTTATTGTGTTTAGCCGTATTGATTAAACGTAATGCGTGTGGATGTTATGACGCAAATTGCCCAAATATTTTGCTTTTGATTCTTAATTAATTTTTTTTAATTTTGAACGAACATTCCTTTTTAATTTGAGACACCTCTTTTTTTCTTTTCTTTTTGTTTTCCGTTGTCCTCAAAAACTGACCAACTCAAGATGCCATTTGTAGGTGTATTTGATTTGTCTACTTTTGTCTTCCGTTGTAAACTCAATTTTTTATTGGCAGATTGAACGGATTTTTCAGTGCGTTCTGTTCCTGTAGCTTCTTCATCTAGTAGGCCATTGGTATCCTTCACATGTTGAAGTGGATCCTCAATTGTATGCCATTCTTCTTGGAGGAGTGGACTTTGACCTTCATTCCACGGACCAGAGAAATCTTCACCTTTTGACATATTGAAGTATTTATTGCTGTATTTTGGATCACTTTCCAAAATTCCGGGAGGAAAGTTTGGTTGAATGCTGTCTAAAGCAGCCTGAAACATTTGAAAATGTGCCACCTCTCTTGTCATCAAAAAACGAAGTGATTCTTTAACATAAACGTCGTCAGTAAATTTCATCAAGTTTTCGTAGACCATTTTGGCACTAGTTTCAGCACCAATGTTGAGGCGGAGGTCGGCTGTTAAATCTCCCATTCCCATTATGTAAGTGGCACTCCAAGGATTACCTACACTGTCAGTAAGAGTGGGTGTTCCGCCACTTACTATAAAGAAGTGTGGATTTATCATTGCCTCGTGGATATAATTTTCTTTGGCTGCCTGGCCGTCTAACATTTTTGTTAAGTCAGATTCATCAGCGGCATTTTTTAGTTCACCATTTACACCTGTTAGCAACATTTGAATAGTGGCGCCAACAATTTCTAAGTGACTGAATTCCTCAGTTGCTATATCCATGAGCATGTCATATTTGTCCGGCGCTGCTTTCCTGCAACCAAATGCCTGAACAAAATACTGCATGGCTGCTTTCAGCTCTCCGTTTGGCCCTCCAAATTGTTCAAGGAGGAGCTTCGCAAAGCGCACGTCGGGTTTAGAAACCCTTGCGTTATACTGTAATTCTTTTACGTGATGAAACATGGAGCTTATATTTTGTCGAACTATTTGTGCAAAAATGAAAGTTATTGTTAAACTTGGTCTTATAGGATTATTGAAAAAAATTGCATTATTCCCGAAGTATCTTTAGTTATTGGTCTTGCAGAACTACCAAAAACTAATTCGTGCTAATACCGTTTAGGTATCTATAATAGTCCAATACCAGTTCATTCCATTCGCCTATAACAGCAACTCTAACGGCATTTACCACTTCATGCTTTTAGAATAGTTTGGACTATTTTATAAGCAGAATTGCTATAAAATGATTGATTCACTAGAGAGAGATTTTTCAGAGCACGTTTGTGTCCATACCTAATGATCAACGAATGTGTAAGCTATTGTGAAAAGTTTTTGTCGAACTTTCGACTTGGTCAAAGTACCAGATATCAATTTGAAAATAGGTGGTAAAGGCTACCTCTAAAAGCATGTTTGATGTTTTGCTTCGTCGAATGCAAGGTTCCTGATTCAAGTGGGACTAAATGCTCTGTGATTTCAAATCAATAAATGGAGAAACTAGACGAATGGAAGATCATTACCAAGTCCGTTTTTCAATGGATTAGAAGCGAGTGTCCTGCGATAAGTTTATCTTGTAAACTTTATTCATTCCTGGATGGGAACCGAAACGGATTCAGGTTTTTTGACAGTTTTGCTGTTCGAAGCATAAAGAAGGTTTTTAGAGTTTACAGAAATGCTTAGGACCTCTAAAACCCCCTTTCACGTTTCGGACAAACTCAAAATTGTAGCAAATTAGGATAAATTCTTTCTGGCCAAATCCCGCGAGTCAACCTTCAGAAATATTAGGGAAGCAGATCGCGAGATGCTCAATTCTAATTGGTAGAAAACACCTGATAAATCCTCAAGTTTACATTGATTTCTACCACTTATTTGATGTCATTTGCCCCGAATACTGCACTAGATATCAATTCCAGAGCATCCAGCTATGCTGCTTTCCTGACTAAGGTCAGGAACTTGTCTTCGACGTAAATGCCTCCAAATCTAGTGGTAGAATAAAAGTTCGTTTTCCCGTATCACAAATGCTTTTCTAGCACTTAGATTTGAGCATCTACGCCAAACATAATCCCGAATCACGCCATGGAGATATTGGAATTAGTAGGTCGAACAATTACTTTGTTCCATCGTGTAGATTCGAGAATCACGCAGCGCATTAACCTCAAGATGCTTCCAATGCGCAATGCGGGATAAAACAGGTTTTTAGAGGTCCCCTTAAACAGTTTTTTTTGCTGTTTTCATTTGAATAACATCAACTAAAAAGGCAAATGCCATCGAAAAATAAATGTAGCCCTTAGGTATTTCAAAGTGAAACCCTTCTGCTAGTAGTGATACTCCGATCATCATTAAAAAGCACAAAGCTAGAATTTTAAAAGAGGGATGTTTTCTTATAAACGCACTAATTGGATTGGAAGCAAATAGCATAATAACTACGGTAACGATAACCGCAGTGTACATTACCCAAAGTTGTTCAACCATGCCAACTGCTGTAATAATTGAATCAATTGAGAATACTAAGTCTAATATAAGTACTTCTGTAAGAAGTCTTTTGAAGCTACTTTTTTTAGGGACAATAGGGGTATCCTCAGCGGCAATTTCAGTCTTGTAATAGATTTCTTTGGTGCTTTTATAAATCAAAAAAAGTCCACCTACAATTAGGATAAGACTCTTGCCTGAAAAGTCAAGTTCGAATAACCTGAATAACGTTTTGTCTAACTGTAAAATCCAGGAAATAAAGGCCAAAAGAACTAGCCTCATAGCCATCGCTGCACCAATTCCCCAATATCTAAGTTTGTTCCTCTGGTTTTCTGGTAGCTTGTCAGCCAAAATGGAGATGAAAATTATGTTGTCAATTCCTAGAATGATCTCAAGTGCAATGAGAGAAATGAGAGGGATGATTGCGTCTGTCATAATTGTTGTTGTTCCTTTTGATAATATTTATTTTTCTGTTGCGCTTGCATTTCTCATCGGGAGCTTTGTTTTGGTAGGCCTTCTAAGAAGCTTATTCCATGAGCCAAATATAAATGAATTGAATAAAAGTATAAGGCTCTCGAGAACAGTTTTATAGAGGTTCCCTTAAGCCGAGATTTTGCTGTTGGAATCTATTATATCACTGAAAGCCAATAATGACAGGCACTTTCTCGATTTTTGTTTTCACAGTATGTTTAATACTGTAGAGGTATATACCGTTCATGGATATGTAATACTCCAATACCGTAACGTTGAAAAAAACTCCTTCAATAGGCTAAATTATAAGGGTACCTGTCTCTGGAATTTTCATATATTCGATTCTCATGGGCTGTGATCTGAGTTTTTCACACGGGTCCCGTCCATGCGGGAGTCTGCCATTTCACTCCATTGGCCAATAACAGATACTTCAACGGCATTGACCTTGTAAATGAAATAGTTTGGACTATTTTATATGCAGCATGGGTATAATACGCTTTAAAATGCACCCAAATCACAAGATGGGTTTTCGTCGACCCTGTGGTGAATATGCCTATTGCTCCATCTTGTATCCCGTAGTGCATTTAATTTTAATCCACACCAATAAGCTAAACGGAATAATAATCTTGCAAGACACCCCGTTCCTTTTGCCTTTCAGCGTTCCATCTGCAAAATCTGGGTTAAAAGACTTTCTGTTTGCTATGGGTATTAAGGACAGGGGTGTAACATCAGTATGTATATTATTCGTTGGAGTAGGGCAGAGACTTTATTTCAATTTGGCATTTGGGTAGGAAGCAGATTTAGTGTGCCCTGTTGAATGGTACTAAAATTTATTCCCATATAATTTCAGTCTTGATTCACCAAACTATAAATGGTGTAACCTAGTAAAACAAGGGTGGTTAGTATTCCCAGTACACTTGTAAGTGGAATGTTTTTTATGTTCAAGGGAATGCGGTAGGGCCTTGGTAAGTCTTTTTCGCGAATTCGCAATACAATGACTGCCAGATTAACCACCATGAAAGTGATGAAAATAAATACTGTGGCAATGCGTGCTATGGTTTCAATATTGCCGATTAAAGCAAAGCCACCCATCAGCACAAGAATTAAGGTAAGAGCAGCAAGCGGTGTTTTGCTTTTCGGAGAAACATAAGCCAAAAATTTCATTGCTTTTGTTTCCTTGGATATGTTAAGCAGAACACGTGAACTACCTAGCATGTTGGACAGAATGGTGTTTGTAGTAGCAAATAGGGCAATCACCGAAATAATGATAACTCCGGTTTTGCCATAGTCTTTCCCGATCACATCTGCCAATGGGCTGCCTGATTCTCCTAATACGCCATATTGGATTACACTGACCGCGCTAACAGCCACTACAATATACATTGCAATGACGATAACGCTTGAAATAAACAAGGCTTGAGGTATATTCTTTTCTGGGGCTTCTGTTTCTTCCGCCAGTTTTACAATTTCTTCAAAGCCGATGTATGCAAAAAAGGCTAGGGCTGATGCGGCTAAAATTCCATTATAACCTTCGGATGGAAGTTCTAGGTAATTCACCTTGCCGATGTACGGCAGGGCCGCATAAATCACAAAGAACAAGCCACCAGCTGCTATAAGGGTGAAAATAATATTTACAACCGAAGATTCTCTTATACCGGAAGCATTTACCCCATAAACGAGTATAATGATTCCAAAAGCTCCCAAGAGTAAATTAATGCCCGTAAGTCCACCCAAATAACCGGCAAACCCAATGGCAACTGTAGCCCCGCTGATGATACCACTCAAAGAAATGGTGATGCCTAGAAATACACCTGTTTTTTTGCCGAATGCCCTCTTGGCGTATTCATACTCTCCGCCTGCTTTTGGAAAGGCGGCACTCAATTCTGCGTAAGAGAAGGCAGAGAACAAAGCGGAAACAGCAGCTATGAGAAAAGAAAGCCAGATGAAATTGCCCGACAGTCCCGCCACCCTTCCTAAGAGAGTATAAATGCCGGCACCTAGTATTGAGCCTACCCCAAAAAACACGCATTCAGCAAGACCTAATGTTCTTTTTAATTCTGTCATAAATCTTCTTGATTGAAAAGGCTCTCTATCCTTTTATTTGCCGCATTTAAAGCGATTTAAGAGTATTTAAATTCTGATTTCCATCTATTGCGCTTTGTACTTTTGAGGGAGGGATTTGCTACCTATTTCATCTTTTCAGCAGACACCAAATCTGTGGCATAGGTTTCTGGGTGTACGTTTTTGAGGGTGTAAAGAGCCTTTCCTTCAGTTTTTGTTTAAGATAGGCGTGGACTTTTCCTTTTTCCATTTGTACCTTTTTATTTTATTGATAGCGAAAATAAATGAGAGGTGAAATGATGGTGTTACAGAATGTTGAGAAAGTGTTGCATTATTTACTGAAGCCAACTGAAGAAAATATTCTGTTGCGACAATGATCTGTGTTACACATTCATCGACAAAAAGGCTTGAACAACTAAATTTTTGATTACGAAACGTGAAGCTCACTATGGTGAGACCACAATACCGACGAATCTAAGTTTTTAAGGCTACACGGAACAACGGTTTAAAGTAGAATCTTGCATTCCATCAGCATACCTTATATATTGAGGCGTTGTCTCGAAGGATTTGACCAGAAGTTTAGAAGAATTATATGTTCCATTATTTTGTTTGTCCAAACGTATAAGAGGTTTTTAAAAATTCCCTATATCTTGAGTAAAAAATTGTCTTTGTTCATTCCTTGCTTTTGAAACTGATATGTTGTCAATACTGCCTTTTCTAAAACTTGTTTGAGTATATTATAATCAGCGGGTTTAGTAATGTACATATTTGCTCCGTTAAGAAATGTTTCTTCCATATCTTTTTCGTTGTCGGATGTGGAATAGATGCCTATGCAAACCTCTTTGAGTTTTTCGTTGCTCCTAATTTCTTTCAAACATTCCAAACCATTTTTGCGGGGCATATTTAGATCTAGAAAAAGCAGATGCGGGAGCAAGATTTCTTTCCTGTTGAGCCATGCCATGAGTGCCACACCGTCATTAACGGTGATTACAGTGGTATTTATTCTTAAATCTGACAATGCTTCTGTGAAAATAATGCGGTCAGCTTCATCATCATCAGCAAGAAGTATTAATAGGGGTTCGTTGTCCATGTGTTATGCGGGTATATAAATTTCAAATTTAGCGCCTTTGTTTAATTCGCTTGTGGCGGTAATAATTCCGTTGTGGTTGTCAACTATTTTCTTCACTATTGCAAGGCCGATGCCTGTGCCTAAGTATTCGTCTTTGCCATGAAGTCTTTGGAATACTTCAAATATCTTTTCACTGAATTCTTTTTCAAAGCCAATGCCATTGTCCGAGATGGTGATGTGGCAGTACTCTTCTCCTGGTGTGAGGTGAGCCATATTTTTTTTACTATATTTTACGTTGGTACTACTTATGGTAATGTGCGGTGGAATTTTGGGATTTGAAAACTTGAGAGAATTACTTAAAAGGTTGTGCATGAGCTGGCGAAATTGGAAGGGAATAATATGGGCTTCGCAGATTTCTGTCACTTCTATCACGGCATGTTTTTCTGCAATGGCTTCTTTTAATTCGTTTTTTACTTCTGCGATAATAATATTGAGGTCTGTAATTTCAAATTTTCTATCCAATGCGCTGAGGCGTGAAAAGACGAGTAGATCGTGGATGAGGGTTTGCATTCGGGCTGCAGAACTTTGCATGAGGCGGAAATAATTTTTTCCGCTTTCCGAAATGTTTGCATTTTCTTTTTCGAGTATGTGGCTTGCGAAGGTTTGAATTTTGCGCAAGGGCTCTTGTAAATCGTGACTAGATACATAGGTGAATGCTTCCAATTCTTTGTTCATATGTTGAAGCTCTGTATTGGCTAGATGTAATTCGTTCGTTCTTTGCTCTACTGCTTTTTCCAATATAGCTTTTTGATTTTTTTGCTCTTGTATTTCCGTTTTTGTACCTATCCATGAAATGATTTTTCCCGACTCATTTTTTAAGGGAACAGCCAAGGTTAGGTGCCATAAATATTTCCCATCTTTGGCGCGAAACCTATTCTCCACTTCAAACTTTGTACCGGTGGCGAGGGAATGTTTCCATTTTTTTTCATTTTCTTCAAAATCATCTGGATGAACAATTTTCTTCCAGGCCCAACCTTTTATTTCTTCTAATGAATATCCCGTGTACTCAATAAAGGTCTGATTAAAATACGTTTTTTTTCCTTTGGCATCGGCTGTCCAGACTTTCTGTGGCATTAATTCTGCCAATTCTTTGAATTTTTTTTCGCTTTCTTCTATTTTTTTTCGAGCTACAATTTCTTCCTGCAATAGTTTTTCGCCAAAAGCCTTTTCAGTTTTGGCCCTTTCGATTTCTTTATTGTGCAATTCCTGTTCTTGGAGCTCTTTTTCCAATTGTAGTTGACGTACTTCAGTAATATCGGATATGACAAGAAGAATTAAATGTTCGCGGTGTGTTTTCTGAATAATGCGGCTCGCATTGAGAGACATTATTTTTTCGCCTAAGTGCGGAAAGGTATGCTTAACTTCATAATTTAAGAATTGAGAGTTTTTGGGAATAATGTCTTCAATCAATTCCCGCAAGGCGGGAATATTCCATTGTTTATTTCCCAAATCATATAAAAGCACTCCTTCGGTTTGATCCTCTATAACACCGAATTTTTTGTAGAATGGTTTGTTGGCAGTTTTTACCCGAAAGTCTTTGCTTAAAACAAGCATTGGTTCGTGCATAGTGCTAACAATTGCTTCGGAATATTCATAAGATTCATTAAGCAGGTCGTTTCGGGTTTGTAATTCTTGGTTGGTGGTGCTAAGTTCTTCGTTGGCCGATTCTATTTCTTCTTTGGATGTCTCTAACTCTTCATTTACAGTTTGTAATTCCTCGTTACTCGAAACCACTTCTTCATTCGCACTTTGCAATTCTTCGGCAAAGGCTTCCTGCTCTTGCGATATTGTCAAGGCATCGGCTTGGGCTGCCAATAATTCTTCTTCTAATTTTTTTATCCTTCGGTCTTTTACAATTGAATTAGTCTTCCCGCCTGCAGCTTCTTGCGAATAAATTTCTGCTTGTTCCTGTTCGGTGAAAAGAATTAAAATCAAGGGGTCATTCGATTGTATTTTCAGAGGCACTATTTCAAGACGGATAATTCTTACTTTGGAGTTTATTTTGAGCTCAATTCCGCTTTTGCCGAATCGGTTATTCGTTTTTATCACTTTTGAAATTGCATTACGTATTTCAAAGGCAATTTCAGGGCGTGCCATTTTTAGAATATTAAAAGTGGCTCTGCCTTTTGGGTGTGTAAGAAATAAATCGGTAGTGCCCCGAAACTGCACAATTTCCATTTGGTGATTTATAACAACGCTTGCCGGCATAAAATCTGCAATAAGCACAGCATCAATAGCATTGTCAAGTTCGTTGTGGAGAAAGGAACTAAATATTTGTTGCGTTTTTCGGGGGACAATTGGACTATGATATCCGGATTTGGTTTGATGTGTATGGCGTGGTAAAAGTTCAGGAAGATGGCGTGTACCTGAGTTAGGTTTACGCACAAAAATTTTGTACTTTTTATTGGATGCCGTAAAAAGATTTGTCGATTGGCTAATGTTTTCTGAATTGCCAAGCATCAAAAAGCCATCGTTGTTTAAAGCGTAGTGAAAAGTGTTTACTACTTTTTTTTGAGCGGCAGAATCAAAATAAATAAAGAGATTGCAGCAACTGATAAAATCGAGGCGCGAAAAAGGCGGGTCGCGCAGTACATTATGAGGTGCAAATACACATATATCGCGCACGACTTTGTTCACCCGGTAACTACCATCTACTTTGGTAAAGAAATGTTGTAACCGTTTAGGGGAAACGGTTGCCAATTCCTGTTTGCTATACAGACCAATGCGAGCTTTACCAATTGCATTTTCACTTAAGTCTGTGGCAAAAATCTGAACAGGGGTGTCACTTATTAGGCTTCCCTGGAGCTCGAGCAGTATCATGGCAATAGAATATGCTTCTTCGCCGGAAGCACATGCGGGAACCCAAATACGTAGTGATTCGCCATTTTTTTTTCTTTTCAGCAACTTTGGAAAAAGACTTTCTTTTAAATATTTGTGCGTTTCAGTGTCGCGGAAAAAACTTGTAACACTAATCAATAAGTCTTGATACAGAATGTTTATCTCTTCATTTTTAGTTGCAAGCAGTTTGGCGTATTCTTTGAGTGTTTTAATTTTATACAACAACATTCTACGAATGATACGCCTCTTGATGGTGTTCATTTTGTACGCAGCAAAGTCAACTCCCGTCGCTCCTTGTAATTGGTTCAGAATAGTTTTTAAATCTGGATGGCTATTGTCGATCAAATCTTCTTCACCATTTTTTTCTCCATTTGTCTTTATTAGAGGATGGTTGCTTAGTCTCGCTAATTCAAGTGCAATTTCTTTTGGTGATAGAATAAAATCAACCAGCCCGGTGGCAATGGCAGATTGAGGCATACTCGTGAATTTGGCAGTGTCGTCTTGAGCAAAGGTTAAGCCGCCTTCTTGTTTAATGTTTTTAATGCCAAGTGCACCATCACTTGCACTGCCTGAAAGAACAATGCCGATGACTCTTTCTTTTTGAGCGCGCGCAAGTGAGGAGAAAAGAATGTCAATGGTAATGGCTGCGCTGCTTTCAGAACGAGGAATTAATTTAATATGACCGTCTGTTACTTCAATTCCTTTGTTGTTTGGAATCACAAAAACATTATCGGGTTTTATTTTATCCATGTCGTCAATTTCCTGCACCTTCATTGTCGTTTTCTTCGACAAAATTTCAGTCAGCATACTTTTGTGGTCAGGACTGAGGTGCTGTACATAGATAAATGCCATACCCGTATTGGCAGGAAGGTATTTCAACAACTCCATCATTGCCTCCAAACCTCCGGCTGATGCACCAATGGCGACTACAGGAAAAGAGTTTTCTTTGATTTCCTTTTTAGCCGGAGATTTAGTTTTGGTTGAAGTTTTCTTCATTTCTTATCAGGAATGATTATCGAGTCGCCTGTAATCATGAATTTATCTTTGTTCGGCAGTGGTGGATTTTTTTGTGTTATGAGCATGAGTGCTTCATAGATTACTTTTTTCAGTTGCGTAAATTCAGCAGGCTTGGCTATGTAATAGTGGGCTGCATCTCTGAAAACATTTTTTACCGTTTCCGGATCCGAAGCTGTGGAGAATATAATTACAGGGATGTCTTGAAGTGCGCTGCTGCGTTTTATTTCTCCTAAAGAGGCGAAACCGTTTTTTCTTGGCATGTTTAGGTCCAAAAAAAGAACATCGGGAAACTTGCTCCCCTTTTTTGTGAGTTCCTCTATAACTTGTTCGCCATTGCTGACTATAGTGAGTTCAGCGGTTACAGGTAATTCTTCCAAAGCATCTTTGAAAAGAAGGCAGTCTGCTTGATCATCATCTGCAAGGAGTATGTTGATCTTTTTTTTTTGTGATATCATCTCGCTAAATTAGGGCATATAGAACACGAATGGATTTAATGTATCCGTTATAACCAGTAAGGTGGCTGGAAAGAGGGCAGAATAGGGTGAAGAACATTGGTCCAGTTGCGTTTGCTGGAGCTTTGCGTGTCTTTCTATCTTGCTGAGGTATAGTCAAATGCGTGGCTGTCTGAAGAGTTTGGTTACTCTCTGACTTTAGAAATGTGGCATAGGAGTGATTAGTACTGCCGACAACTTTGGGAGCCTTTCATCGGAAAGCTTTCAGTATATTTTTCCGGAATCCACCTGAAGAAAAATTCTTGCGGATTCTAGATGAAAGTAGCTATTATGGGCCAATGGAGTGAAACGTCAGACTCCCGTATGGACGGGACCCGTGTGAAAAAACTCAAATCACAGGCCTTGAGAAATGGTATGTATGAAAATTACATGGAAGATACCCGTATAATTTATGCTGGTAAAGGAGTTTTTTCACAACCTGACGGTATTGGGATAATACCAATTTTGCTGATAAAATCGTCCAAAACTGTTTTATCCCGCATTGCACATTTATACGTATATAGGGAACCTTTAGAAGCCTCTTTCAACTTTCTACCATATTCAAAATTATAGCGAATTCTGGTAAATTCATTCGGGCCAAATCCCGCGAAACAACCTTCAGAAATACAACGGAAGCAGATCGCGGGATGCTCAAATCTAAGTGGTAGAAAACACCTAGTAAATCGACAAGTTTGTATTGATTGCTACCACTTGATATCGTTTATCCCGCATTACGCATGAGGGCAAATTTTGTAGAATGCGTGCGGGATTCTCAAACCTAAGCGATAGAATACTGCAATCATCGGCAAAATTAGGGTGCAATTTTTCTATCGCTTGATTTGGGTTTATGTATCTTGTTATAGTCCAATTCCCTTTCACTACATTGGTCTATTACAGCTACTCTTACTGCATGTACCACTTCATGCTTATAAAACAGTTTGGACTATTTAGTAAGCATAATTGGTTTAATTTGATGTCATTTACCCCGAATATTGTACTATATCTAATACCGTTTATCCCGCATTACGCATGAGGGCAATTTTTGTAGAATGCGTGCGGGATTCTCAAATCTAAGCGATAGAATCTCTGTATTCATGAGCAAAATTAGGGTACAATTTCTCTATCGCTTGATTTGGGTTTATGTATCTGTAATAGTCCAATTCCGTTTCACTACATTGGTCTATAACAGCTACTCTCACGGCATTTACCACTTCATGCTTATAAAATAGTTTGGACTATTTAATAAGCAGAATTGGTATAAGTTGCAGAGCATCCAGCTATGCGCCCTTCCTGACTTAGGTCAGGAAGCTTGTCTTCGACTACCGCGAAACATAAAACAGGTTTTTAGAGGTCCCCTCATGTCATTTGCTATTTTTATGGGCAGCAGCTAGGCTTTTTAGCTTTGCTGGAATTTTGTTCAGTGGAAATACGAAATCAATACAGCCTGCCGCCTGAGCACTGAGGGGCATGGAGTCAATTTCGGCAGACATGTCCTGCGCAAAGGTTGTTCCTCCGTTGGCCTTGATATGCTTGCAGCCCTCTGTGCCGTCGCCATTATAGCCAGAAAGGATAATACCCACAGCACGGACACCTATTGCCTCTGCAAGGGAAATAAGAAAAATATCCACTTGCTTGTTCCTGCAAGTGCGAGGCGAGATTACTTTGAAGTGATAGTTTGCAATGGTGAGATCAGAGTTCGGAGGTATTACGTAAACATGGTTCACAAGAATCACCATTCCCTCAGAAGCCACGATTACTGACATTCTGGTGTGCCTCTGTAGTATTATAGCTAGCAGACTATGGGCGGTAGGATTCATGTGAGAAATAATAACAAATGCCATACCTGTATCATTCGGCATTGCATCTAGTAGAGCCTTATATGCGCTAAGCGCACCGGCTGAACCACCAATACCTACAATGAATTTAGGCTGCGCTATTCTCATTGATTGTCATTTATTTTTTTCATTCTCAGAAACATTTTTAGCAAGATTCTTTTTTTGGTTGCCACTAATCATAGATTCAGCGTAATCTAGCAAAGTAATTCCATTATCGTTCAAAATAAATTTGTGAACATCGCTATTATGGCTAGTGCCACGAGACTTAACAATGTAAACTTCACGCGTACGTTTTCTACCCTCATCATCTTCTACCATTCTCACAATAATCCAGGTATCAATCAGAGATGAAACACCGATTTCGCCGCTCGTATTACTTTGAAAGCTTGCAGAAACTAGACTTGTAAAAAAAGTAGTGATGCTCCTAGATTTAAAGAGATCAATCATACGGGTAATCATAGACGAAACTTCGCGTATTGCTCCCTCTCCAACGAGACTCGTGAGTGGGTCTACAACAACAGCCTTTGGTTTGAAACTTTCAACCAGCTTATAAACATTCAATAGATGCATCTCCAAACCAAGAAAGGAAGGTCTAATAGACACAATTTTTAATAATCCTTTTTCCACCCAAGGCACTAAGTCAATACCGATTGAAAGAAGGTTTTGCATGAGTTGTCCTGGTGATTCTTCATAGGAGAAGTAAAGACATCGTTCCCCACGTTTACAGCTTGCCAGTGCAAATGCCCCCGCAAAACTTGTTTTCCCACTGCCAGCAGTGCCGGAAACCAGTATTGTGCTGCCTTTGGTATATCCTTTGCGGCTCTTGAATAAATTATTTAAAGTTGGAATTCCTGTAGAAACCTTCTGACTTGTGCCCGGTTGTTCAAGCCCTGCTGAGGTGATTGGAATGACTGAAAGGCCAACATTATCAATAACAAATGGATATTCACTTGTTCCATGGCTTGACCCGCGATATTTAATAACGCGTATTCTACGGGTAGCAATTTGGTCTCTTACTCTATTGTCCAGTAGAATTATGCAATCGGAGATATACTCTTCCAGGCCATGACGCGTGTATGAACCGCTTTGACCTGTTTCGCCTGTAACGATTGCCGTGACCTTTTTTTCTTTGAGCCATCGGAAAAGTCTTTTTATCTCTAAGCGAAGAATCCCAATATCTGTTATGCCGGCAAAGAGAGATTCCAGAGAATCTAAAACAACTCTTTTGGCTCCTATAGAATCAATTGCAAGTTCCAAACGAACGAATATTCCTTCAAGGTTAAAGTCGGCCTCCTGAATGTCTTTGCGGTCTAAAACAACATGTTCGAGGACAATCTTTTTCCGCGAAACAAGGCCAGACAAATCCATATTCAGAGAAGCCACATCCCTATAAAGTTCATCCTCTGTTTCTTCAAATGACAAAAGAATTCCCGGCTCGTTATAATCGGTAGCACCTTTAATTAGAAAATCAATCCCAAAAAGCGTTTTTCCAGAGCCGGCATTTCCAGAAACTAAAGTGGTTCCTTTTTTCGGAAGCCCGCCTTCTGTAATTTCGTCAAAACCTTTGATGCCGGTAGGACATTTGAGTAATTTATTATTCTTGACCGTATTTTTTTTTCTGATAATTTTTGTCATAGTATAGTTCTTTATTATTTATAGAGATTCAGTTTCCATAGAATTTTTTTTCAAGTTGAATTTGATAGATCATTCATATTTTCGATTTTATTGGTTCGTAAGTTATGTATAGTTCGATTAATAGTTCCTGAATTGCCATAGCAGCATCGCAAGCATTCTTGGACCATTGGATGTGTGGCGTTTCTAGAGGTTCCCTTAAACTTAAGGCAAAGCGCAAATGCTCAACCTTGCACAAAACTGAAATAGAAACTCCACAACTCACATTGTCTTGCAACCCATGTTCCCTGCTTGCGTTTTCGTTGGTCCATTTGGACTTTTAACCCAGAATCCACATTGGAAATCTATTGCAGCGATAACCCCCTTTGATATCAAGCACTTCATAGCGAATCCCAATGCGGATTCTGGGTTTAATAGTTCAAAGTTAGTCCTGCACCAAAACCCATATCGCTGTCGTAATGCGTTCTAATACCCATGTTTTTGTTGATGATGTAACGTAATTCAACCATATATTCCTTATCTGTATTGATCATAAAACCGGAGCGTATTCTTTTCGAAATCGGAATATCTTCACGCATCAGAGCCAAGCGCAAAATGCCATCGTGGTACATTTCTGCCTGAAAGTTTATCAACATCGGTAGGGTGTACATGAAACCTAGGCTTACGGCACCTCTGTTGTCTTTTTTGTTTGTCTGAACAAATAGGTTTTCTTCCTGTTGATCAATCCCCATTTCCCTATATCTCCAATCAAAACCAACGAAAGGCATTAACCATTGCATTTTGCCAATATATCTTCCAATATGTGTTTCTGTTTCGTAACCATGCATGTCGTTATAACCCAAACGCCATTCTGTGCCGATGCTCCAACGTGTATTTTGAAACATTGCCAGCCCGTCGTTTCCATTGGTGGCAAAGTCGTTTTCTGCCATAAAATGAAACTTTCGGTCATCGGCAAATAGCTTTCGTTTTGCTAATTTCGTATTTGGGATTAATGGATTGGGGGCTTGATTTTCATAAGTAAAAACCCTGCCCATTCCACTCATCATGTGATACAGAATGTGACAATGAAAAAACCAGTCTCCTTCTACATTCGCATTAAACTCTAATGTATCGGTTTCCATTGGCATGATGTCTATGATGTTTTTGAGTGGCGCATAATCGCCTTGACCGTTCAACACCCTGAAATCATGACCATGCAGGTGCATGGGATGTCGCATCATTGAGTTGTTGTAAAGAACAAGCCGAATATTTTCTCCTTTTTTAATCAGTATTTTTTCGGCTTCCGAAACTACTTTATTATCTAAACTCCATACATAGCGGTTCATATTTCCTGTAAGTGTAAATCGCAATTCCTTTAGAGGTGCATCTGCTGGAAGACTTGTTTTAGTTGGGGATTTGAGCATTGCATAATTTAATGTAACAATGTCAGAAAGGGAATTTGAATTATATTGATTTTCAGAATGATCAGAGTGCTCTTTTGTCATTTCCATCCCATCCTTTTTGTCATCCTTTTTCATTTTCAATTTTCCTGTAATTTCGGGATACATCACGACATTCATATCCATTTGGTTCAAGCTCATCTGCATTCCCATATCGTCCAAATCGCCATTCATTTTCATCATATCGTTCATCATCTTCATCCCTTCAAAATACTTCAATCTGGGTAGTGGCGATTTAAGTTGCTTGATGCCGTTGCCTATGTAAAGGGAAGCTGATTTTGTGCGATCTTCGGTTGTTGCCAAAAATTCAAAGCATGTTCTTTCGGCAGGAATGGTTAAAACAATGTCATATGTTTCAGAAACAGCTATAATCAACCTATCAACTTCGATTGGTTCTACATCGTTGCCATCGGTTGCCACCACCGTAATTTTTCCCCCCGCATAAGTAAGCCAAAAATAAGACGAAGCGCCACCGTTGGAAATCCGAAGTCGCACTTTATCACCTGCTTTCAATGGTTTGTCGTCTATGGATGATAAATCAGTGTTTGGACTTCCATTCATGAATATTTTATCATAATACACGTCGCTTACATCCATAGCCAACATTCGCTTCCATTCATTTGTCAATTTGGTTTTGAAATGACCTGCTATTATAGCTTCGAAATAACTCTGTGTGGCATTTTTTTTAATGGCAGCCCAATCATTTGCATTGTGCAACATGCGGTGTATGTTTTCGGGCTTTAAGTTTGTCCACTCGCTTAAAATTATGGGTAAGGAGGGCAAATCGTCAATGCCTTTTCTATAGGTAGGGTCACTTTCTTTTTTGAGCATGATAAAATTTCCATACATACCTATTTGCTCTTGCAAACCTGAATGACTGTGGTACCAATGCGTGCCGTTTTGAATAATTGGGAAACGATAGATGTGAGTGCTATTGGGTTCAATGGGCATTTGCGTAAGATTAGGTACGCCATCTTCCTTATTGGGTAAAAACAAGCCGTGCCAATGGAGTGAAGTTGTTTCTTTCAGTTGGTTATGTACATATATTTCTGCGGTATCGCCTTCGGTAAATACCAGTGTAGGCATTGGAATTTGTCCGTTTACCGCAATTGCTCGTTTTTCCTTGCCTGCAAAATTTACAAGGGTATCTTTTACGTACAAGTCGTAACGAACAACTTTCTGTGCCAACAATGATGATGTTGCCAATAGACATAAAACCATCGGCAATATTTTTCCAAATACCATTTTTCGAAAACCCATTAAAATCAAATTTTTATTTAATCGTTTCTACTGTTTTGCCGCATGTCAGCATTTGCGAACCGTAATACGGATTTTTAATGGTGTTTTCTTTGCTCAGCCAATTTGCACCTTTACCATCATTGTACATAGGACAATTTTGGTAATAGATTGTAGCATCTTGTTGAGCTACTTTTATCAAATCATAGATGTTTGCCGACAGAGCCATAAAGGCGTTTCGTTGCTTTTCAATGTTGGTTGATGTGGAAATTTTATCTGTGTTGGATTTTAAGCTACTCATTACTTTCATCCAAACAGAATGCTCTTCGGTAGTGAGTTTTTCCATTTTTACTTCGTTCATAAGGGAAAGTAGATTTTTCGCAGTTGTAGAAGCTGACTTTTGGTCTGATTTTACAAGGGCATCTTTTATGGAAAAGTAGTTGTCAAAAATGGCGTTCAATTGACTTACTTCTCGTTCCATTTCAGAAGTTGTGGAGTGGTTTTCCATAGAATGTGTTTCTTCTTTTTCACTTTGCACCAAAGCTGGTTTGTTCACTCTATCGTAGCGACAGCATTCTGGAAGTTGCGCATAGGTGTCATCAGGTGCAAGAAACTGATCGCTGTCATATCCTGCCAAAGCAATTCGTTTCAAAATTTCGCTTCGGTTGGTTTTAGTGGTGTCGTACTTAATTGTTGCTGTTTTACTGTCTTTGCTCCAATCGACCTGGGCTACTTGTTTTAAATTTCCCGCATTTTCTATGGCTGTTTCACACATATCGCAGTTGCCATATATTTTCACACTTTCCGTTTTCGCGTTTTTTATCTGAGCAGTACAAGATGAAAGAGAGAGCATTATTCCAAGTGCTGCCGTTGTTTTTGATAATAAATTCATAGTAATATTTTTATTGGGTTAATAATTCAATTTTAAATCCCGCTTCTTGCACTTTTTGAATGACCTCTTCTTTGGTAATTCCATCGGAGTGAACGGTGAGAATTTTATCTTTGTTGGTTGTATCCACTATCCAATGAAAAATACCCTCAACTTCATTTAGGAAGGGTGTTACACTTGCCACGCATCCACCGCAGTTGATGTTCGTCTTAAACTGCAAGTTTATATTTTCTGTATGCATTTTTAGGTGATTCGATTGGGAATACAAGTTCCGTCGAAATTGGCGTAAGACTTTTACCTTATTTTGGAATTAATTTGCAATATTTACGTTTTACTTCTTCCACTTTAAACGCAAACTGTTGCTTACAACGCTCACGCTGCTCAATGCCATGGCGCCTCCCGCAATCATAGGATTTAATAGAAATCCATTGATAGGATAGAGGATGCCTGCTGCAATGGGAATTCCAATCAAGTTGTAGATAAATGCCCAAAAAAGGTTCTGTTTGATGGTGGCTACAGTTGATTTTGATAATCTGATGGCTTCAGGTATTTTTTTGAGATCTGACGAAATAATGGTCATTTTTGCAACATCTATAGCAATATCGCTGCCTTTGCCCATTGCGATGCTTACATCCGCCTGTGCCAAGGCGGCGCTATCGTTGATGCCATCGCCCACCATCGCAACTACTCTGCCTTGTGATTGGAGTTGTTTTACGAAGGCTGCTTTCTGTTCGGGTAATACTCCGGCTTTATAGTGCTGGATACCGACACTTTTTGCAATTGCTTCAGCAGTGGTTTCATTATCTCCTGTGAGCATATATACTTCAATACCTTCATTTTGGAGTCGAGCAATGGCAATTTTGGAATTTACTTTGATTTGGTCCGCAATGGCATATACAGCTAGTGCCTTATTGCTGTCGGAAAACCAAATAACAGTCTTGGCTTCATTACTCCATTGTTCTGCCTTTTTTAGTAGCGTATCTTCAATAGAAACTCCTGTTTCTTTGAGTAAAGATTTGTTGCCGATGAAATAAGTTTCACCTTCAAAATTGGCTTTTGCTCCTTTGCCTGTAATACTTTCAAAATTTGAAACATCAACTTTTGTTTGTTGAGCTAAGTGCTTCACCATGGCATCTGCCAATGGATGTTCTGATAGTTCTTCTATGCTAAATAGAATTTGCTTCAATTGAGAATTGTCATCAGACCAATATTCGTTCGCTACGATTGGCTTTCCTTCTGTTATCGTTCCCGTTTTATCGAGAATTATAGTGTTTATTTTTTTTGCTTGCTCTAAACTTTCCGCATCTTTTATTAATATCCCCATTTCCGCTCCTTTTCCTACACCCACCATAATGGCTGTGGGTGTAGCCAAGCCTAAGGCACAAGGACAGGCAATAACAAGTACCGTAACCAAAGCAAGTAAGCCTTGTGTAAAGCCATTTTCACCTCCGAGTATATTCCAAGCAATGAACGATGCTAGGGCAATGAGTATGACTACAGGTACAAATACTGCTGCAATTTTATCCACTAATTTTTGTACTGGAGCTTTACTGCCTTGAGCATCTTGCACCATTTTGATTATTTGAGCAAGCATCGTATCACTTCCTATTTTTTCAGCCCTGAATTGAAAACTGCCTTTTTGATTGATTGTGCCTGAAAAGACTTTTTCTCTTTCATTTTTCAATACGGGTACAGGTTCTCCGCTAAGCATACTTTCGTCTACATAAGACTTGCCGCTCATTACTGTACCATCCACCGCTATTTTTTCTCCTGGCTTTACTAAAATTATATTTCCTATTTGCACTTGTTCAATGGGGATTTCCATTTGATGTCCGCCTGCGTGAACAATGGTTACATGTTTTGGTTTCAAGCCCATTAATTTCTTTATGGCTGATGAAGTATTGCCTTTGGCTTTTTCTTCCAATAGCTTACCCAACAGAATAAAAGCAATAACAACGGCTGCCGCTTCAAAATATACATGGGGGTGCAATCCTTTTTGGTGCCAGAATTCCGGAAATAGGGTATTGAAAACACTAAATAGGTATGCAACACCTGTACTCAGCGCTACGAGTGTGTCCATATTGGCAGTTCGGTGTTTGGCTTGTTTCCAGGCATTCTTAAAAAAATCTCTACCTAACCACAGAACAACAGGCGAACTGAGCACCCACATCAATATGTTGGCGTAGGGCATATTCATAAAAAACATACCGATAATTACCAAAGGGGCAGAAAGTACCAGTGCCCAGATAGTTTTCTTTTTCAGTAAGGCAAATTTTTCGAGTTGTAGGTTTTCAATCGCATTGGCTTCATCTTTATTTTTTTCAACCAATAGGTCATAACCGACCGATTGCACTGCTTTCTTTAAATCAATTGGCTCAACAACACCGGGAATATATTCTACCACTACGGTTGCCGTCGCAAAATTTACAAAAGCACCCACCACACCTTGTTGTGACTTTAAAATGCTTTCTACACTTACAGCGCAAGAAGCGCACGTCATCTCCAAAACGGGGAAGGTTTTTTTGATTGTCGTTACCCCATAACCTAAGTCTTTGATTAGCTGAACAGATTCTGAAACAACTTCAGCATTATTCGCTTCAATAACAGCTCGCTTGTTGTTCAGCTCAACTTTATGAGATTTGAGCCCTGACAGTTTGCTCAAGCCATTGTCCACAATCAGCGCACAATGTTCGCTTTCAACACCTTCAAGTGGTAGAAAAACGAGCGTATTACTTGTGTTTGTTGCCATGTTTTTTTGAGGTTCCTTTATTTACACGGCAAAGGTCGCAACGCTAACAGCCATTTTAGTACTCAATTTTAGATTGTATTTGTAAAATTTACACTTTATCTAAAGGGGACCTCTAAAAGCCTTTTTTACGTTTCGCGGTCGTCGAAGACAAGCTTTCTGACCTTAGTCAGGAGGGGCGCGTAGCCGGACGCTCGGTATCTGATATTTGGCCGAAGATTCGGGGTAAATGTCTTCAAATCAAGTGTAAAAACTAGAATTATTTTTGTGATTCAAGAAGTTCTTTCTTGCACTTAGATTTGAGCATCCCGCTAAGAGTTTCTGGTGTTTATCGTTCGTTTGTCTCGCGGGATATGGCCCGAATGAATTCATGGAGATTGTCTCTGATTTATAATTTTGTCGAAACGTGAAGTGGTTTTTAGAGGTCCCCTATCATTACTCCTTGCGATAATAATTCCATGTTGCTCGCTGCTGTTTGTAAAATGGCTGAACCTATACTTTTTCCTGAATATTTCTAGTTGTGATTAGGTCGCAGGAAGATATACATGAAATGCAGCTCCTTTGCCTTCTTCTCCATCAGCATCTATGAAGCCATCATGCAATTCTGCAATTTTTTGGCAAATAGAAAGACCAATTCCCGAGCCAATGTATTGCTGGCCATGAAAACGTTGAAACATCTTGAAGAGGTCCATCTTGTAAGCTGGGTCAAAGCCAACGCCGTTATCTGCAACGGTAATTTTGTAATAATTACTTTTACTACTGGGCCAGTGGTCCTTCATCATTTTTTCATCAATTAAGTGGCTACTGACTGTTATTAATGGTGACCTTTCTTCTTGAGTAAATTTCAGCGAATTGTTTATAAGGTTTTCAAACAATTGCTTTATCAGAAAAGTCACGCCTTTGACAACTGGTAGGTTTCCCCACTCTAGGCTTCCTCCTTTCTCTTCTATGTTATCCTTGAGGTCGGTTTGTATTTCGCGAATGATCGCATTCAAATCAATTTCCTCAAATTTTTTCTCTTCATTTATAAGTTTAGTGTAGGACAACAGAGCATCAATAAGTTTTTGCATTCGGGCTGCCGAACTTTGCATGCGAGTGATGTTTGTAATGACTAATTGAGGTAAATCGGCCTGGTGTTTTTCCAATATAATCGATGCATACATTTGAATTTTGCGAAGTGGCTCTTTTAAATCGTGTGTGCTTATCCAGTTCATATTGGCAAGTTCTTCATTTGCTTTCTGCAGTCTTTCATTTAGGGTCAGGTATCGGAGCTCTTCCTCCTGCATTTCTGCCAAATGAAACTGATGTTGAATATAGGAGCAGATCACGGAAGCTGCATTGATTTCAGGTTTGAGCCATTCTGCACTTTGGCCTTTAACCGCCTCTTTCCACAAAGCAAAAGATTTGCGTGGAGTAAGACTTAGATTTTCCGCATCAGTGTTCATTGGCTTAGATGGATCGCCGCCCCAGTTAACTGTTTTTTCCACCTCCTGTCTTGTCCAAGCTATGCCATTTTTAGTTTGTTTGCCTATTGGCAGGTACACTACACCAGCTATATCGCTGCCTAAATCTAATGCAAGGGGATACCTATCGGTAAGTTTGGAAGTCTGAAAAATGTCTTTATCGATCGAAGTTTCGAGCCAATTCATTAAATCACTCAATTTTTCGGATTGCGGGAGCGCGCCATGTTTGTATAAATTTTCTTTATAAGCAATTATTACTGCATCAGCATTCAGAAGGTTTTTTAATTGAATGAGGGTTTGTTCTTCTGCCAAGCTTTGCTCGCTGCCTCCCATAATTTTGTGCAGTTCATCCATTTTTTTTTCTGTTTGTTTAACTACATCAAACTCATCGGCTACTTGGCGCACATCTATTTGCGATGAAAGAAAAATACCCTGCAATTGGGCCGCCAGCCTTACGTGATAAGGAATGTGTTTGGGTCCATAATGATGGCAGGCAATTAGACCCCAAAGCTTTTCATGATTAATAAGCGCTATTGTGAAGGTGGCGCCGACCCCCATATTGATTAAATATTGAATATGCATAGGTGAAGAACTGCGCAACGCGGAAAGAGTGAGGTCTATGCTTCTATTATCGGCATTTTCATCTAAAGCATAAAGCGGCACATTGGTTAACTTCACATTCGTAATCATGCGTGTCCGATTCAGTAAAAAAAGGTCCCTTGCTTGGAGAGGTATATCGGTGGCCGGATAGTTCAAACCTAGGAAAGGCTCAATGGTGTCGATCCTACTTTCGGCAAATACTTGCCCATTGTAATCCTTATCAAATCGATAAATCATTACCCTGTCGTAGCCAGTAATCTTTCTTGTTTCTTCTGCCACATCCTGACAAAGCATTTGCAAATTGTCGGCTCTTTCAGTGTAGTAAGCAAAACGTTTCGTTTGAAAAAAAAGATCAGGCAATTCAAATCCTTCTTGAATGAATGGTTCAAACTCCAAAATAATATTCTCTTTTGTGGAAAATGCAGTTACATGATAGCTCTGATTCCTTAAGGTAAAGGTAAAGGGCTTCTCAGCCTCTTCTGTTTTTGCAGAATAAGCCGCGAAAGAATCGGTATCTTCTTTTCTAAAAAAGTCGGACAATGGCTTTCCAAGAATTTGGTTCAGCGGCCTGTTAAAAAGTTCAAGGCAGTTTTCGCTGCAATACTCTATGTTGTTGAAGGTTTTATTTATGGCTAGAAGGTATCCATAAGGCTGTATACTGCCAGGAATGTGAATGGGTTCCAATTCACAATTGGTAATGCTTAGGTTGTTTATATTGGTAAGATTCTTAAGATTCATGCAGTGTTGTTTTAAATGAAGTATTGGCAAACCAATGATGCAGTATGCTGAAAGTTTCAGAGGCGCTATTTATAACATCTTCTTCCACGCCAGAAGATGCTGATGAAAATGTCTGTAGAAAATTTTTCCACCGACTGCCGGTTTCATGGCCGTATACAGTAAAATAAGTGGTTTTTCCAGATATAACATCAGTGCCCAATGTTGCAAGTAAATGTTTGTGTATAAAGGCACTTCCTAATACCGATCCTTCCAGTACATACATGCCACCAAGTGCTTTTGCATTTGAATGATATACTTCTAGAAAATAATGATCGGGGATAGCAGTAATAACTGTTTCATCAATTCCCAACCTATTAAGATCAGAAACAAGTAAGTGAGTTTTGCGCCTTTCTTCAATGTCAGTAATGCTCTCTTGAAGCAACGGAAAAACTATTTTTTCAAAGCCATTTACAAAGCCAAAAAGCAAAGAAAGGTATACAGCATAATCTGCAGTAGTAACATGCGGACTGAGCAAATTTATTGATGCTGTGTTTTGCTCAAGCAAGTTGTGCTGATGTGATGTGCGGCTTCTTAAGCTTTGTAAAAACACGCGCTTTTAATTTTTATGAGCTATTTATTTTCCGTTGACTGCCAGTTTTTGTGTAAGCAGGCCGCGACGGTATTTTTGAAATCTTTATAACTGGCAGATTTTGTCATGTAAAAATCAGCACCTTTGTCATATGCGGCTTTTATCTGATCCTGATGAGATGATGTGGAAAGGATAACCACTTTGATGTTTTTCCAGAGTTGGTTTGTTTTAATTTCTTGTAAGCAAAGCATGCCATTTTTAAAGGGCATGTTCAGGTCTAAAAAAATGAGTTCTGGAAAGATTTCAGTTCCTTCAAGAATTTTCATCAACTCTACACCATTGGTAGCCACTTGAAGATTTACATCAATTGCTAGGTCGGACAACACGTCTTTAAAGAGATCAACATCTTCCTCATCATCTTCGGCCAACATTATTTTTTTTTTGTACATTCTATGTAAAGTGACAGTAATTAAATTTGAATTGTTTCAATTATCTTATTAGGTTTTTCTTTTTATTCAAGGTTATTACAAAAATTTTAATAAAGAAATGGATCGCATTGTTCCCACTGTTTCTGCGAACATCTTCTAAGCAACAGTTCTTCTTTTTTCGTTTCGTTTTCCCGTCTACACCATGTTTTATTCAATTTTGTATTGCATGCATACTCTTTTACTTCTACTTGTACCATAAATAGAATCAAAAGGAAATGGGAGAAAACAAGCTTTGGCTTTTGAGGAAGTGTGGGTCCACTTTGAACTAGGGCGCGTTACTAGTTGGAAATATGTTGAATTTCTAAAAAGTGTTTCTCTAAAATCTCGGTAAGAATTTCTCCGGTTAGCGGTTTAGGATTGAATCCGGTAATTTCAGAATATTGTGCGGCTCTTTTCTTATCTTCAGGGTTTTCGGATGTAGTGAGCATTACAATAACGACTTTTGCCTTTTGGTCTGCTCTCAATTCCATATATTCTTGCATAAATTCCCACCCGTTCATTTTAGGCATGTTTATATCCAAAAATATAATGTCAGGATGGGTTTGGTTTTCTTTTTTGAGAAAAATTAAGGCTTCAATGCCATTGAGTGCAACTTCAATATGTTCTGTAATATTCATTTCATTAATAACGATTTGATGGAAATAATTGTCATCGACATCGTCATCTATGAGCAAAATACAGTTCAATTTGTTTTTCATGGTAATGTTGTGTGAGGTATGGTAAAATAAAATGTAGTTCCTTTTCCGGGTTCTGATTCAACCCAAATTTTCCCTTCGTGCAATTCAATGATCTTTTTTACGTGTGCTAGACCTATACCAGTGCCGGCATATTCAGCTTTTGTATGCAACCGCTGAAAAATTACAAAAAGTTTTTCGAAGTATTGGTTTTCTATGCCGATTCCATTGTCTCTTATTGTAAAAATCCATTCATTGCGTTTTGCTTCTACAGAAATATTGATAATCGGATGCACATCTTTTTTCCTGAATTTGACTGCATTACTGATAAGGTTTTGAAAAAGGGATTTTATTGCTGAGAGATATCCTGTTATAACTGGCAATTGTTCTGAATATATCTCTGTTTTGCTTTCAGAAATGGATTCGTTCATATCGTTTAAAACATCTTGTAGTAACGTATTGCAATCTATTGCTATTTTATTTTTATCGTTTCCAATTCTTGAATAGTCCAATAGATCTCTGACGAGTGATTGCATGCGAAACGTTGCCCCGCCAATAGAGCTGAGATATTGATCGGCGTCCTTATCTAACTTACCTTTATATTGTTTCTGAAATAAACCGATATAATTGGAAATGGTCCTAAGCGGTTCCTGCATGTCATGTGAGGCTATAAATGCGAATTGTTCCATTTCTTTATTAGACCGTGTGAGTTTTATGTTCATATTCTCAACAAGGTTTTTTTCTATGGTGTAATCTTCTAAAATATTTATTAAAGCTTTTTGAGAGTCTTCGGCTATACTTTTTTCCTCTGAATAATCTTCTAAAATATTGAGTACTGCTTTTTGAGTGTTATCCAATATTTTTTTTTCATCATCCACATCTTCAAGAATGTTAAGAATGGCCCGTTCAGTATCCTCAAGGGACTTTAATTTTCTTTCTATTTCAAGGGTGGCATTTTCCATAATTAATTGTATTCATCTCTTGTTATACCAAGTCTCAATCTTAATTCTTCATTTTCTTTTTTCAATTCTATCATTTTCAACTCTCTGCCAACTGTTAATTTTCTGAATCGCTCCAATTCTACTAATCGTTCCATCTCTTTTTCCCGCTCTGCTACATCTCGTTCTAATTTTTTTTGGGACGTAACATCTCTCGCTACAATCACAACTCCCAGTACATTTCCTCCATCATCCAAATAAACCGATCCATTAAATAATACATCAGTAAGTTTTCCATCTTTATGGCGAAGTGTAAGTGGAGAATCGGATACAGAGCCTTTAGCGAATACCTCCTGATACACTTCCCGTGCCTTTTGCGGTTCGGTAAAATAATTAAAGAAGTCGGTGCCAGTGAGTTCTTTTCGGCTCAAACCGGTGATTTTGGCTGTTGCCTGATTCATGTCCGTGATCTTACCTTCAATGCTGATAGTAACCAATGGGTCGCGACTTGCTTCTATAAGACTTAGCGAATATTTGGATAACAGTTTTTGTGCTGTAACATCTCTTGCTGCAGCAAACACTCCTAACACATTATCTTTATCATCTTTATAAACTGACGCATTATATAACACATCAGTTAATTTTCCGTTTTTGTGCCGAATGGTAAGAGGATAGTCTGATACAAATGATTTTTCAAAAACCTTTTTATAGCTATCACGGGCTTTTTCAGGTTCCGTGAAATAATCCGAAAAATCAGTACCAATTAATTTTGCTCTCGATACTCCAGTCACCTTTATAGACGCTTCATTAACATCCGTGATTTTTCCCTCAGGTGAAATGGTAACCAATGGATCAGTTGATGCTTCAATTAAACTTCGTGCATATAGAGATGCTTGTTTTAGAGAATAACTGAATGCTTCTAATTCTTTACTAGCAATTTCCCTTTTTCCTTTTTCTTTGTTCTGAAAGTCAAGTTCTATATTGGCAATCACTAACTCTGCAGCCCTTTTGGCTTTCTCGCCAGTTTGAAATACAAGTTCCTGGTTGGCAATAAATAATTCTGCAGCGCGCTTTTCCTTCTCTTCGTTTTGAAAAATTAGTTCTTTGTTCGCAATGATCAATTCCGCCGCCCGTTTTTCTTTCTCTTCGTTCTGAAATACAAGTTCTTTGTTCGCAATGATTAATTCTGCTGCTCGTTTTTCTTTCTCTTCGTTCTGAAATACAAGTTCTTTGTTCGCAACGATTAATTCTGCTGCCCGTTTTTCTTTCTCTTCGTTTTGGAATATGAGTTCTTTATTGGCAATGATTAATTCACCTGCCCGTTTTTCTTTCTCCTTGTCTTGAAAGTCAAGTCCTTTATTGGCAATGATATTTTCAAAAGCTTTTTGTTCGGTAAGATTCCTCATAACAACTATTGCTCCCAACGCATTTCCTGTATCATCGTTATAAACCGTTCCGTTTATTAATACCTCGATAAGTTTGCCGTCATAAGGACGAAGATGCAAATGAAAATCGGCAACAGATCCTTTTGCGAACACTTGCTCGCAAACTTCAGATGTCTTTACGGGTTCAGTAAAATAATGAAGGAAGTCGGTTCCTATCAATTTCTCTCTCGACACTCCAAATACTTTTGTTGATGCTTTGTTCACATCGATTATTTTTCCTCCGGGAGAGATGGTGAGAAGTGGGTTGAGCGAAGCTTCAATTAAACTTCGGACATAGTGCGATCCTTGGTCTTCTTGTGAGAGTATAATCTTTTTGCCGCTAGGGTTGGTTTTCATTCTATTTTTTTGAAAGGTAGGTTATTAATCACTAGGTTTTCTATTTAATGCGGCTTTTGAGCGGATGTGCATGATGTCCCAATAAATATAGCGCTGTGCACTCAAGAAAATAGGAGGAATATTGTTAGGTCTTTTGCTCTGTGGGATACCATGAACAAGGGCTTTGCTGATTTGGCCTTGTGTTTCTTTGATTTGGTTTGAAGAAAGGGTTGGTTTTCAGCACCACTATCCACTTGGAATGGTAGTTGTTTTGTGACTAAAAATAGGGGCAGACGTCGATTGGGACGCCGAAGGCTGTGCTCAGAACTTTCTTGGCCTTTTGTTCGATTGTTATGAACGAGTTTGAAGCTCATTGCGCAGAGTCGGGAGTTCGGCGCGGATTATAAAACCGATGAGGTTATTCTAGGAAACCTCGTTTCTGGATCGAGTATTCATGGTTGGAGAGCATTATTTCTGCTATCAATTCTTGGAGAGTGATGTATAATACCGTTTTAATATCTGTAATGGTCCAATGCAGGCTCTTCTTGGCCTAGAGGGGATATCTAAATACCTGTTTTATGATTCGCGGTCGTCGAAGAAAAGCTTCCTGACCCAAGTCAGGAAAGGCGCTTGGCTAAATGCTCTACAACTTATACACATTCTGCTTATCAAATAGTCCAAACTATTTTATAAGCATGAAGTGGTAAATGTCTTGAGAGTGGCTTTATAGGCCAATAAAGTGAAACGGAATTGGACTATTACAGACACTTATACGGTATCAATGGGTAGAAATCAATGTAAACTTGTCGATTTACTGGGTGTTTTCTAACTCTTAGATTTGCGCATCCCGCGATCTGCTTCCCTTGTATTTCTGAAGGTTGACTCTCGGGATTTGGACCGAATGCATTTAAGGAGATTGGCTCTGATTTGTAATTTGGTCGAAACGTGAAAGAGGTTTTTAGAGGTTCCCTAAAGCAGCTACTTTAATCCGGAAACAGGATTTGTAGTCAACAAAATTTGCTGAATTCTTACCCATAATTCGATTTCTGTCGAATCTTGCTAAACTACATTGGCACGTAAACAACTGTCCTTGAAATGTTGCTTTGCCTTTTCCGGTCAACTCGGGGGTTTGTACCCACATACTTCATTCATGGATTGTATGCATCAAATGCTGGGGTATCAAAAATAAAAAAGTGAACGCAAATGTTTTACTATTTACAAGCACTCATTTATCTCTTGCGGTAAATATAAACCCGAATCACGCGATGGAGATATAGGAATTCATAGGTCTAACTATTACTTTGCTCCATCGTGTAGATTTGAGAATCCCGCAGCGCATTAACCTCGAGATGCTTCCAGTGCGCAATGCGGGATAAAGATATTCACCGAGCAGGAGAGCTGACTATTTATACCGGTTGCATTTATGTAATAGTCCAATTTCGTTTCACTACGTTCTATTATACCTGAATCACAGCGGTATTTGCCACTGTAACCGTATAGAATATTTTGGATAATTTACTAAACCAAAATCCACATTGGGATTCGCTATGAAATGCTAAACCCCAGAGATAGCAGGTGTTCCCGCCAGATTTTTATTTGATGGTGTATATTCATGCATCAAGAATAAAAATCTAGAAAGTGCTTTGTATCAAAGGGGTTTAGCGCTCCAACAGATTTCCAATGCGGATTCAGGGTTAAAATACATTTGTATTAATTATGCTGCTACTGAAAGCATTGCTTTACATTCTTCTGCACATTTTCGACAAGCTTCTGCGCATTCTTTGCAATGGTTCATGTCTGAATGTTTTTCACATTCAGTTGCACAAGCAATACAAGCTTCTTCACATTTTTTGCAAAGGGCATCCAAATTTGAACTAGTTTTACTTGCAGCAACTAGAGCGTTGCATGCATCTGCACAGGCAATACAAAGTTTTTCAGATTGTTCCATTCCTGCTTTGCCCTTGTTTTCTGTTGCGCAGGTGTCGCAAGCGTCTGCACAAGTTTCGCAAGCTTCAATGCAGTTTTCAATTTTTTTATTGTCCATAATTTTTGATTTTATTTGTAACTTATTTGTTACCCATCAAAGCTGATAACGCAGAAGCTATTGCGCGTATATAATTCGAGAAATAAGTTACATCATTGAGGTATCGGGCATGAGCCTCCTAACGAGGTTTTACAACTTTCTTGTCGAGAATCCGCTCCTTTTCAAAAAAATTTCGATTGTTTTATAGGTCGGTTGAGCAAAAAAGGGATAACAAAAAGTTGGAAAAGCTGAGTACTCAATTTTTTCTGATTTTCATTTGGTTTTACCTCTGCCTTTTAAGAAAAAGACGACTATGATTACGGCTATGAGCGGGATTATCCACATGCTCCACCCCATACCCCAAGAATTATCGTGCATCATTTGAGTAATTTTTTATAGTTCAATTGGAAATTTATTGAGGAGAACTTCTAAAAACCTTTTTTAAGTTTCACCGAGACAAGTTCCACCTGTGTTGGAAATGCTCAGAAAAAAAAGTCCTTAGGCGGAATTTTGTCCGAATGAAATTATATTTTTCGGAAATAATTTAAAGGTTCCTTATGGTTTGAGTGAAAAGTGAAATAGGATTTTAACGGTTCCCTAGCGCTTCCAACGTGCTTTACGGATAAAATAGGTCGTGCTTGTTTATATGAAGAATTGGTTTTAACCGTTTGGATTTATGGAATGGACCAATTTCGTTTCATTACATTGAACTAAACATGAATCACAGTGGCATTTAGCGCTTCATGCATGCAAGATAATGTAGCGCATTTCCCAAAACAGCCTTACAATACGCAATGCGGGATGAACCATTTATTCAGTTAAGTCGGTTTTACTTCTGCTTCGCTAAATCCATTCCACATTTTGGACATTTGTCAGCTTTATCACTCGTTTCGTTGGGATGCATTGGGCAACTGTAGTTCATTGACGATGCATTCTTATCAGATTTTCTTTCTTTTGAACCTTTTTTGTCCTTTTTCATCTTCGAGCATTTGCCCATTTTGCCTCCCATATCCATGCAATGCCCCTCTTTCATTTGCTTTTTTCTGCCGTTTTTCATCATGCACTCACCATTGGTCATGCATTTATTCCCGTTTTGCATGGTCATATCTTTTTCCATTGGCATCGTTTTACCATCTTTCATTACCATCATCTTTCCGTCCTTCATCATGCAACAATCCTTCATGTTTGAAGCGTTTGTTTTGACTTGCGCAAAAGAGTCAAAGGCTATAAGACACATGGCTATCATGAGGATTGAGACAAACACCCTTGGAAATATTTTCTTGTTTTTCATTTTGTTTTTTTTGAATTGGAACTCTCGTCGGACACAGAGTTGGCATTTCACCGTTGCACCCTTAAACGATTTATTTACATTGTTGTGCCGCAAAGGAGGAGATGATATATAGGAGTGATGTTACACAACTTGGGAAATAAGTTATATGATTAACACAATTCCATTTGTTCACTCAAGTGTCTGCCCTCAACTTTTGCCAATTCAGCTTCATAGAATGGTCCAAACTACTATACAAGCAGAATTGGCATAGATATATTCTTCAATTTTGGCATTGATCGAACTGTGCAAAAGGTTTATGACGTAGCGTGGAATCAGCCATATTCTCGTTTGAATGAACTTATAAGTAAACGATTCTTACGAGAATAGTTCTTCTATGGTCAGGTACGATCGCTTAAAGAAGACGTGTAAAGACTTATTTTAATTTGGCGTAAAAGCGATGCATACTGATGACATGAGGAATGCTCAGACAGGAGAGAAGAATGAAGAAAATGCCCACATAATGTTGTCCCGCAAAATAGGGGATACATAAAATAATAAATGCTCCTCCAATGCTAAAAGGAAGGGATTTCAGCCATAATCTAGATGATCGTTCATTTAAAGCAATTAAAAGGTGACGCCAACCATGTATACTATGCTGACCAACAAAGTAGATTCCAAATGAAATAAGTAAGGGCAACATACTTGAAAGCAAGAGATAGGCCAAGGTTAGAAGTATATATTTTGATTTATTGACAGCGGCTAAACAAAACCCACAAACCAGAATGAATCCTTGAAGTGTTGCTTGTTGTGTCTCTGACATTTTCTTTAAAAAGTGGACAGCTTGTAAGTTCGGAATTTGTTGGAGAATCCATTTTAGTTCTTCAAAATGAAAAATTAGGATCACCATTAAAGCAATAAAGCCCCAAAGGAATGATTGCCATCCTTGATGTAAGCCCCATTCCTCAAAATCGGCTTGTCCAAAATGCCATGCGGAATAAGCAATAAAAATAAGCAATGCTATGTCTGGTAAAAACATCCACAGCAAACCAAAAATGGCACTTTTTAATATATATCTTGCTACAAAATTGAAGAGTTGATTCTTGTTGTCGATTTTATTGAAAGTAAGATGATCTAAGGCTCCATGCGAAAGACCAAAAGATAAGAAACCCAGAATTAAAATACTACTAGAAATATTTTCATAATTGTTCTGCGACAAGATTACAGTCAAGATCGTAAATACGAATGGCAGAACAAGAACAGGTAGAGCAGTGAAGCGATTTAGGAAGTCTTTTATTGAGGCTTCTATAAACGCCCTTTTTGGTAGACTTGAAAGAATAGAATTTTCTGCTGGAATGTTGGTTTTCTCTTGCAAAGGACTCATCACTTTGGTCGATTTTACTTTTCTGGAATGGCTCTCAGAAATGGTTTTAGCATTTTCTGACTTTTCTTTGATTTCGGAACTAAAAAATGTCGCATCAGCAATTTTAAGAATACTTTTTGTTTTACTATATAGATCTGCATCTTCTCCAAAAGAGAAATGAAGAGGTTTGATTTGCTGTTTGTTTGTTCTATTACTTTCTATGCAATCCAAATGATGACTTACCAGAGTTTCTAGATTTAAGATGGAATGATCATCTTCTGCGGTCAAGTAGCATAGTGTTCGGTCGTCAGTCGATTTATTTGAGGATTCGATTATGGCAATGGTTTTGCCTAAAAGCAATCCGCTATTGTGCAACATTAGAATCAACGCGCAGTTGGCAGCACCCAGCTCTACAAAAAGTAAATCGAATTTTGTATGAGTTTGATCAGTTGACAATTCGTTCTTTTATAAGGATTGCACCTATTCAATGGAAAAGGGATGGTATATTTTGTTTTATACCATCCCTGATTTTATTAAAGGGTACCTCTAAAAACCTGTTTCACGTTTTGCGTAAACAAACTTCGACGAAGACAAACCAAAACAGTCTGTCAGGACCCTGTCCGGGAAGGAGCATAGCTGAATGCTCAATAACGGAGATTGGGTGAACTAATCGGCAAAGCTCGAGCCGAATGAATTTATAGTGCTTCGCTCTGATATATCATTCGGTCGAAACATGAAATAGGTTTCAAGAGGTTTCCTCTTAGATAAATTAATCTTCTGAATTTCTGCTCAAGGCATAAATTACTAGACCAAACCCTATTTTATTGATCGCATCCGCAATGTTGTAAACAATATCCATTGCATGGCTTGCTGCTGCAGGATCGCTCACAAGTTGAACACCGAATAGTCCTCCAGGAGTTCCTAAGATGTATCCCAAAGGATAAATTGCCCAACCTACTAGAACGAACCATCCAAGCATTCGTGTTGCTTTTGCCACTTGTTTTCCGGCGGTTTGAGACAATTTGGCGACTTCTCCAAACCATACTAGGTAAACAATGTAGAAGTAGGCAGCACCAGATAGTACTCCCCAGAGCACACTACTGCCTCTGTCGATTGTTTCTCCAAAGTAACCTGTCACAAGCATCACTAATGATGCGAAAATCAACTTCCAAAGTAAGCCGATTTTTGCCCCTGCTTTTTTGGTTATCAGGTAAAATTCCACGCACATTAAAGGCACGGTCAAAATCCAGTCAACATAACGGAAAAATGTTGGTGAGTCACCAGTTTCGAGATTGTAACCCCTCATGTAGTAGTAATGGACTGCTGCAATGAAGGTGATTAATCCGGAAACGAGGACGGACGTCCTCCATTTTGGAGAAGTGTTGTTTAGCTCAAAGAAAAAGAAAACTGAGGCGGCCATCATGGCCATCGTTCCAATAAAGAAAGTAAAAGCAACGTAATTGTCGCTGGCAATTTTTAAATGCTCCATTTTGTTTTGATATAAATTGGCCTACTCTTAAGGATTTTCGGAAACTCCACGTTTTTTTACTTGATATCTGTCTTCAAGCTGAGAAAATAACAAAGGGGTGCGCAAAATGTTTAAATTGGATTCTTAAAGGTAACTGTAATCTCCGGAGCTCAGTGTTGACAGTCTGTTCTGAAATTTGTTCTATACACAAAGCAATGGATTTCGATCTAAGTCTCGGTTTGGGCCTGGTTCTACCTATTCTGCTTATAAAATGGTCCACGCTGCATTGCGCTTTGGAAGTCTGTTTTAGGTAATGCGCCGTAGGATCTTGTATGCATTGGTAAATGCCGTGAGAGTTGCTGTTAGAGGTCGATGGAGTGAAACGGTAGACTCCCGTGCGCAAGGGACCCGCGTGAAATTACTCAAATCGCAGCCCTTGAGAATCGAATGTATGAAAATTCTAGTGACAGATACCCGTGTAATTTATTCAGGTAGAGTAGCTTTTCACAACCTAAGTTTATGGACTATATCAGATGCATATGAGGTATAGCAATTTGAGCCAAGTATAGACGTCAGCATACGGGGATGATTGTTTTTTTAGAGTGCTTCACATTGATCATGCAAACGCTCAAATGGCCGTTCAACGTGCACTTCTAGTGTCTCCCCATCAAGAAAATTTTGGGTATAGTGGGGGCCTTCGGTATGCTAGCAGTTGAAAGCGTGTCACGCTATTATTAATATTTTGCCTAACAGTAGGAGGAAGGTCGGTTCTAGCGTTTTGAAGCCGACAGAACCGTGGGACTTTTAATACAAAATTTATTGGAAAAGCTAATCTGCCATGAATGATGAATCATTTTGGGAACACTGTCTGAACCGCTTTTTGGTTCGGTGTGCCTGCTGACTCGTTTTATTTACTTTTCTTTGTTTTTAATACCGTTGTAGCTTACAGCATATGCAAATCCTGCACCAAACAAAATGGTTACTATTCCTGCGAAATAGGGTATAAAATCAATCATTTCTATTTTTATTTATAAGATGTAAGTACATTCCGAAACATAGTATTGTGGGCACCCAAAGTCCAATAAATATAGCTTGGGATTCATATCCATTGAAAAATAGAATTTCGGAATAGACAAGCGAAAGTATTGCTGCAATAAAAAGCAATTTGTCAGTGAAAGTAAATTTTTTAAACATTTTTGATTCTTATTTTTTCCTACTCTTATGGCTTTTCGGATTCTCCCCGTTTTTTTTGTGGTTTCTGGTCTCCAGATTTTTCAAATATACAGTTTATTGTCTCATTTGTTTATCAGCTTTTTGAAATCATTTGGTTACTTCAAACTTGCCAATAACCTTATGAGTATAATGCTTAAGATCGGTTCGAAAATGTTGAATGAAGATCAAGTATATTGAAGTTCCTACAAAGTCGCAGTTCTCTGCTGTCTAACGCAAGACTCTTGATAGAGGGGATCGTAATCGGAACCGATCGATTTTTTTGCGAGTGCTCTGCATTGATCATTCAAATGCCCAACTGATCTTTCAGCGTTAAGAACCTTTAACCCAGAATCCGCATTGGAAATCTATTGCAGCGCTAACACCCTGTGATATCAGGCACTTTCTCGATTTTTATTCTGGATGTATGAATATACACCATCAAATAT
>Ga0209490_10000358_pt1 | contig 46290 bp, 47 predicted proteins | sample MAT06_FD_187209 | JGI IMG/M metagenome (GOLD analysis project Ga0209490, IMG submission 187209) | Freshwater microbial communities from Lake Fryxell liftoff mats and glacier meltwater in Antarctica - MAT-06 (SPAdes) (version 2) | ecosystem: Environmental > Aquatic > Freshwater > Ice > Liftoff...
CCGTACGGGTGGTCGTTCGTGAGCAGGCCGGGCTCGCGGAGCACGAGGCAGCAGTACATGCCGGACGGTTGTCGCAGCGGGAGTTGCTCGAGATCGCGTGCGGCGAGTACCTCCGTTGGGTCGAGTGCGATCCCTTCCTGCCCGGCACGGGCTCAGCCTTCGCGGGCATCGACACTGAGGCACGCTGCACGACCATGGTCCGCCGGGCGACCAACCTGCGCAGGCTCTCCGATCCGGCGGCGCCCGACATCGGAACCGCGATCTGGCGCGGGGCTCGGGGAGCGGCGCACCTGAAGGCGGGCGCCTACGTGCGGCTCGCGCGCGGGGAGCTCGTGCCGACGCGCGGCCCGGGCGCGCTGCCTCCCGACGTCCCCGTCCGGTGCGGCCGGCTCGAAGCGTACAGGCGCGCCTGCCAGCGTCGCGACGACCGCGAGTACGGCTGACCTCGCACCATTCTGATGGCGGTTTGTAGTGGGTCTCGTTCGAGTGCGACCATGCCAGGATGGCTGGAAGGCGTGGCTGGCGATCGAGGGACCGGGGGCATGCGGATGTCGGTCGTCGTCCGTGATCCCTTTGGCGATCGCGACGGGTTGACGATCGTCGCCGACCGTCCGCGCAGCCAGTTGGTGCACGAGACCCATCTCGGGGCCGGGGTCCGAATCGGTGTTGACGTGCTCGCGCCCAACCTTTGGTTGAGCATATCCGTCGAGTCGGTCGACGACGTGTCGACGCCCCTGCTGGCCGCACTGATCGGGCCGCGGGCGGTGGAGGAGTTGCGCGCGGGTCAGCGCGGCGCCGCGCTGGACGTGGATACATCGGCCGCAGGACCATGGATGCGGGTCGCCATGGTCGACACTGTCGACCGCTGGGTTCACGTACCTCTTGAACAGGCCGTCGTTGAGGCAGAGCGCGGGGTGTCGCGCCTGCTGGCCGCGGCGACATTGCCCGCGGGGAGTGTGTCCAGACAGCTCGTCGTGGGCGACGCGCTGCGGATCGCGCGCCGCGCCGCCGCCGGGCTGGTGGCGCACCTCCGCCGGCTCGGCCGGGCGGGGGTGCCGGTTCCGAGGCGTCTCCTGTCCGCGCTCGACCAGCTTGTCGACGGTTACGGTCAGCTCGCCGCGTCCGTGTCCGGCCCGGACCGCGATCTCGCGGCCGTCCCCGCCCTGTGGAGGTCGATGCGGGACCGCGATCAGCCCGGAGACGGGGCGGTCTCAGTACCTCGCAGGCGGAAAGGGCGGCGCGACCGCCGGCGTGGCGCAGGCGTCTCGAGCCTGATCGATCCGCGCCAGATCCCGGCACGCCTGCTTGCCTTGTCGGCCGATCCCGCGGCCGGTGAGGTGCACCTGATGCCCACTGCCGACGGCGACGAGGTTCGGATCGAGGTCCCGGCGTTCGGTGCCGGTCTCGACGAGGACACGACCAGGAGGTTGCAGGTACGGCTCATCGACCGGCACACCTCGGATCCGCTGCGGTACGGGCTCCTCACGATTGCCGCGACACGCTCGGCAGGCCGCCGCTTCCAGTGCATCGTCCCGTCGCGTGGCCTGGACCTCCAGAACCTGCGGGCCGACGTTTACGACACACGCAGCTCCGTTCCGCCCGCGCCCGCTGACTCCGACACCGGACTATGCGAAGCCCGCCGAGCGACGGTGTTCCTCGGCGAGTGGCGGCGGCTCGTGGCTGCGGCCGAACTTTGCGCGGTCGGCGGCGGGATGACCAGCGGCGTGCGGGCGCTAGCCGAGCGAGTCGAGCGCGCTGCGGGCGGACGCGCCGTCGCAGCATTCCGCGGGGGCCCGACGGCCGATGCTCTCAGCGGGATGATCGGGCACGACGACACAGCGACGGCTGGGCGCCTGCGTGCTGCGAGCGCGGAACCGGGCGCGGCTGCGGGGGCGCTGGGATCGACATCTGGGCCGGGACACCTGCTTGTCGCCGAACTGTGGTCTGCCCGCGAGGACCTCGACTGAACTCAGGCCGCAGATCGTAGTCGGCAGATCGCGGGCAGTCGAGAAGTTGACGATCTGGTGCGGGAACTTCGCCAGGACCGGCTGAGTCGGGCTTCGCTCTGCACACGCGCCCACCACGGGCGCGGGCAAGGAGTGCGACATGGGGCCCCTGCCCGACGACCTCCCGATCAGCCACGTCCTGCCCCCTATCACCCGCATCCCGATGAGTGATGCGGCGCTGGCGCAGTTCGTGGCCACCGGCACCCGCCCGTGGGGCGGCGAAGCGGTCGAGATGCCCGATGCGGTGACGGCCTGGTTCTGGGCTGTGCTCGCCGCCAACACCGGATTCGGGGCTTGGCTGGCTGCCGTCGTGTTCGGCCATGCCCAGTGTTCAGGACTGTCGTGCGCGGTCGCTACGTGGGATCGGCCGGGTTTCCTCCTGGTCCTCGCCGCTGTCTGCGTGGTGACCATCACGACCGTGAGCGTGCTGTCTCACGGCCTGACGAACATCGCTCCGGTGCCGCTCTCGATCGCCGTGACAGGCGCGGCCTGCGGGGTGGTCGCGGTTGCCGGTATCGCTGCCCTGCTCGCGCTCGTCGTCACCGGCCTCGCCATCGCCGGCGGCGTGCTGGTCGCGGTGATCGACCGAATCTGACCGACCCGAAGGAGTACCGCAGTGCTGACCCTCAACGCGCCCCCCGTCCTGGCGGCACAGACCCGTCCCGAGCTTGCCACCGTTGATGCATGTCTCCGCTGGAGGCACCCCGACCTGCCCGCGCCGCTCATCGGACCGTGGAGCGAGGAACCACTGCTTGTGCCAGACCATGGCGACATCTGGGTCCTGACTCCCGTGGAACGGGACCCGATGGCCCGCGACGGGCGCACTGTGTTGCCACGACTCGCCCGCAAGCGGTTGGCGAATCTCGTCAACCGAGGCGTGGACTTCCCGCGACTCGCGATCGCACACCAGCTCGATCCCGACGGGCCCGTGGCCACCCTCCTGCCGGTCCTCGAGCACGGACCCCGCCTCTGCACCGACGAGGTCGCGCGGACGGTGGCCGGGCCACTGCCGCCGCCGGCCCAGACGGCGCGCGCGGTCCGCGCCGTCGAGCGGGTGCTGCGCCAGAGCGAGCGGATCGTCGCTGCGGCGGCGGACGTACTGCTCGACCCGATTGTGTTCGGTGTTGTCGGCACGTCCGAGTTCACGCACGGCCAGACATGCCTTTGGTACCCCCTTGCCGCGTGGCGGTGGTAGGTCCGATGTTGCGTGTCATGCTGTCCCGACCGGCACCGATCTCCAACGCCGGGCGCCGGGCTCTGTCGGCGCTTGCGGTCCTCGACGTGATGACGATCTCCTGGATGCTGGCAGCGGGCGAGTGGTTCGACAACACCTCCAGGCTGACATCCGTGGTCACACTCGGCGGCCATCACGAGTTCGTCCTGTGGCTGGCCGCAGGCGGGCTCGGGATGCTGCTGGCGACCGCCATGCTGACCAGCGGGTTCGTGGCGGCAAGCCCGATCATGCGCGGAGCAGTCGTGGTCGCCTGCGGGGCATCGGCGATCGCGGTCGGCGGGATGGTGTCGCTCGCGGCGCTGGTGGCCGGTGCCGTCGTGCTCGCGGCGCTGCTCGGACGGGCGTTCGTGCGATGAATACCGCGCCTCGGACCATTCGATGCCGAACGCATGCGACAAGCCGAGTGCGCAACGCCCACCGCCCCATGCCGGCAGTGTCGTCGCGACGCCCGCTACGTCAGGGCGAGTATAAGAAGCATGAGTGCCGAGCGCGACGAACTCAAGCGTCTCGTCGACGAACTCCCCGACGAGCGCGTCCCGGCCGTACTCGCCGAAGTTCGCCGCCAACACGAACCGCGGCAGGCGCCCGACTGGCCACCGGCGTGGTTCGCCTCATTCGCCAGCGGGCGTCACGATCTCGGCAGCAACCACGACGACCTTCTGGCCGACGGCTTCGGACGCTCCTGAGTGATCGTCTGTGACACCGGGCCGCTCGTGGCCGCCGCCGACCGCGACGACGACCACAACCGCGCGTGCACCGATCTGTTCACCGCGCTGCATCTCGCCCGACGCGAGATCCTCGTGCCGGCACCGGTGGTCGCAGAAGTCGGATACCTGCTGGGTCGTACCGGTGGACCGCGCGTCGAATCGGCATTCCTGCGGTCCATCGTCGCTGGAACGCTCACCGTCGTCGACCAGACTCTCGACGACTACGCCCGCGCCGCCGATCTCGTCGACATCTACGGCGACTTTCCCCTCGGCACCACCGACGCCGCCGTGATTGCCGTCGCCGAGCGCCTGCACATCGCCGAGATCGCCACGCTCGACCACCGCCACTTCAGGGCGGTTCAGCCACAGCACGTCGACGCCTTCGCCCTGCTGCCCTTGAGCTCACTGGAACAGGCCGTCGAGTGTCGCGGCCGCCGCGGAGTCCGTCAGCGGCATCGCGTGGCTGTAGATCCGAAGTGTGGTCGCGGCGTCACGATGGCCGAGACGATGCTGCGCCTGCAGGATGTCGCCCTGCCCGACCAGCACCATGGCAACGGTGTGGCGGCGCCGGTGCAAAGTGACGTCCGGCCCGACCACCGCGCTCGACGTCTCTCGCTGATGGTCAGAACATCACCGTTGAGGTCGTCAACGCGCAGGGCGGCCAGCTCGCCGCGCCGAGCGCCGGTGTCCGCGGCGAGTCTCACCAGGAGCAGGACCTGTACTCGGCAATGGACCTCCACCGCAGATCCGCCGACCGGCGTCGCACCTCGTCGAGCTCTGTGGCAGCGACCTGCAGGATTCGGCGGACCGCCTCGACCGGAGCGTGCAGACGGGTCGCACCTGCCGACGGTCCCCGCATACCCCGTAACGGTGGGGCGTCCAGGATGCCTTCGCGGTAGGCCCAGCTGAACGCCGACCGGAGACCGCACCCGGGACGCGATGGTCGCGGGGCTCACTCCCGCCGCGTCCCACCCAAGCGCGGCCGCACGCAGGACCGGAGGGGCCACCTGAGAAGCCCGGCGCGAACCGATCGCGTCCGTCCGCAGCGCCCGGACCACCGAGAGGTACCCGACCACGGTGGCGAGCCGCCAGCCGTGCGAGGCCGCCACCCACCGGTCCAGAAGATCGGCCACCGCGATGCCCGGTGCCGCACGCCGACCGGCCCGAACCGCGTCGGCCTGTGCAGCCCACCGCGCGAGAGCGGCCTGGGCGTCGTCCCGGTCGCCGTGCACCGTCACCGACCGCACCAGGCTCCGGCCGGACACGACATCTGGGCCGAGCGCGACCCGCAACTCCCACACCCCCGGCTTTCGCTCTCGCAGCGACCCGGAGCTCCGTCGCCCATCCCGCCACGGCACGCCGAAGATCACCGAGCCGTCCGCCAGTGATCACCACCGGTGCGCTCAGCGCCTGCTCACCGCTCGGGTCGATCTTGAAACGACCGTGGTCAGGCGGGGGTGACGATCGTGCTGCGATGCGCAATGTCCGCTGGGATTGACGGAGGTCTGGGGTAGAAACGAGTTGTTGGCCTGCTGAACTCGTCGGCGGCCCGTGGCTCGGGGAGGATGCAGGCGTGGCAAAGTCGATACCGGCGCTCGTCGAGCCGTCGGTGCTGCGCTGGGCGCGTGAGAGCGTTGGCCTTATTCCGGTTGCTGCCGCGCGGAAGATCGGCATTGCCGACGACCGGGTGGAGCAATGGGAGCGGGGCGAGGCGTCGCCCTCGATCCAGCAGCTCCGCAAGGCCGCCGAGGTATACAAGCGCCCGCTCGCGGTTCTCTTCCTCTCCGAACCGCCTGAGGACTTCGACACGTTGCGCGACTTCCGGCGGCACGTCGGTGCTGGGGCTGGAGACTGGACGCCGGAGCTGCACGGCGAGTACCGGCGCGCGATCGCCCAGCGGGAGTCCGCTCTGGAGCTGGCGGAGATCGAGGAGGCTCCGCCGCCAACGACGTGGCGTGTCGAACCGTTGCCTGCCGCCGACGAGCAACTCGCCCCGGCCGCACGGGCGCTGCTGCTCGGACAGACGCCGCTGCCGTTGCCGAAGGCGACCGGCACGAAGTACGAGCATCTGAACAGCTGGACCGCTGCCCTAGAGGAAGCGGGCGTTCTGGTCATGGCTACGTCGGGCGGCCGGGTTGAGACCAGCGAGATGCGGGCGTTCTCTCTGTACTACGAGGAACTGCCGGTGATCATGGTTAACGGGAGTGACGCTGCCCGTGGCCGGTTGTTCTCCCTGCTGCACGAGTACGTCCATCTGTTGCTGCACACCAGCGGGCTGTGCGACACGATCACCGACGCGAGCGCGACGGACCCGAACAGCGTTCTGGAAGCGCGCTGCAACGCGGTCGCCGCGGCGATCCTCATGCCGGGGGATCTCGTGCTCAAGAGCCCGGAGGTAGACGGGCGGCGGGCGCTGCGCGACTCGTGGGACTACGCCGCGCTTCGCGACGCCGCAGCGCCGTTCGGTGTCAGTGCCGAGGCATTCGCGCGTCGGCTGCTGACACTCGGACGGATCGATCGTGAGTTCTACCAGACTCACCGCGCGCAGTTCCTTACCGCCTACCAGAGCGAGGAGGACCAGGCGCCGTCCGGGGGCGGCAACTGGTACACCAATAAGGCTCGCGATCTGGGCAAAGGTTTCGTCCGTCGCATCGCTGACGCGCACCGCCGACGGGTCATCGACAGCTACACGGCGGCGTCGTTCCTCAGCGTGAAGGTCGATCAGATCGACCGCCTCGCGGAGATGGCCGCACTCGCGGAGTCCGCGTGACCGACTTGTTGTACTCGTTCGACACGAGCGTGATGATCAATGGTCGCCGTGACCTGTTGCCGCCCGACCTGTTCCCGACGCTCTGGACCAAGATCGAGGGCATGATCGCGGCCGGAGCGATCAGGGCAATCGACGTGGTGCGCGACGAGCTGGGCCGCAAGGACGACACAACGAAGGACTGGGCAACGAATCAGGTCGACCTGTTCCTGTCTCTCGACCAGGACATTCAGGTGGCAACCCGAGAGGTGTTGGCCGAGCACCCCAAGCTCGTCGGCAAGGGGGGACAGCGCAACCTCGCTGACTCGTTCGCGATCGGGCTCGCTCGCGCACGTAGCAGCATCGTGGTCACACAAGAGACTCGGACCAACAACCTGGAGAAGCCACGCATCCCAGACGTTTGCGGGGCTATGGGAGTGCGATGCGTCGACCTCGTGGGCTTCATCCGCGACCAGGGCTGGAGCTTCTAGTACCTAGCTTCCCCCGGTGATGCGAGCCGGGGTGTTCACCCGTATCGCCCAACGCCTCCTCGCCCTGGCCACAGGCATCTGGCGCAACTGGGCACTCGACGTCACCGCAAAACGATCACTGGTCGCCTACGACCACTGAACACCAACTTCACGGAATCACTCATCTAGACCCGGCCGTCGCGAACCCGACCGCCTCGCGAACTACCTACGGACCAGGCCCGTGCACGGGTCAAGGTCGCCGCCAACGAAGCGCCGAAGACGGGTGGGCGCGTTCCTGTCCCGGCCGCGACTGTGGGTGGACCTGTTGTCCAGTCAGCCTATGCTTCCGTGTCACAAGCGTAGTGTCAGGAGCTACGGAGGTGCCAATGACCACTATCCGAACGCCGGCACGCGTCCCGCCGACGGTGCTGAGACGCGGCAGGGTCCTGCGTCCCGCGGACGCCGCGGACGTCTACACGAACCCCCGAGCCGAGTTCGCTCGGCTGGAGCGAGGCGGAGCGCTGCACCGACTCGCACCCGGCCTGTTCGCGGCGGTTCCGGACACTGCCATCGGACGCACCTGGTTACCACCCCTGGAAGCGACCGCTCTGGCCATCGCCGAGACCGGCGGTCACGCCGGCCGAGCAGCGCTCATGGGGATCAGCGCCGCGCGGATCCACACAGCCATCCCCAGAGCGATCGGCGTGGCAGTCGTCGCGACTGAACACCATCGTCGGACACTGCAGCTCACCGACCGGAACGCTGAGATCCACTTCGTGCGCCGAGACCTTTCCCCCCTCGATCTCCAGCGGCACCGCTCGGAACTCGGCCAAGGGTGGGTCACCACGATCGAACAGACATTGCTCGACCTCATCGCGCGGCCCAACCTCGGCGGAGTCCCCGACGCAGCACGTGCGGCGATCGCATCACTGATCCCTCGCGCAGATCTCGATCTGCTACGTCAGCTGGCCATGGCTCAACGGCGCCGACGAGCGCTCGCCGAGGTGCTCGACCGCTACGACGCGGCCTGACGTGCTCGATCCCGACGAACAGGACCGGGTCGCCGAGCAGTTCGGGTCGCCGGAGCCCAGGTCCTTCGCGACCACCTGATCTCCCATGTCCTCGCCGCCATCAGCACCGAGGCACCCGACGCCGTTCTGTTCTTCGGCGGCACAGCGCTCGCGCGGAGCATCCTGATCGATGGTCGCCTCTCGGAAGATGTAGACCTCATCGCTGTCGGCTCACGAGGCAAGGTCGCCGAACACCTCACGACCGCGATCCCGCGCGCCCTGAGGCGCGAGTTCCCGGCTTTGAGCTGGTCACCATCCCTCACCGAGGGGCGCGACAGCGACGCCGCGATCCTCCGCGACGCGGACGGCCTCGCAGTGCGCCTCCAACTCCTCAACGCAGCCGGATATCCGCGGTGGCCCACTGAGAAGGTCGCTCTCACCCAGCGCTACTCCGACGCCCCGCCGGCCACCCTGACAGTGCTGACGCCGGCCGGGTTCGTCGCGGCCAATACCGCCGCATGGCACGACCGAGCCACACTGCGAGATCTGTGGGACCTCTGGGCTCTCGCCGAAGACGGTCACCTGACCGCCGAAGCCGCCGACCTCTTCGCACGACTCGGCCCGACGAACCGACGGCCGGACCCCGCAGCTTTCTCCCAACCTCCGGACGAGACCCGATGGCACCGCGACCTCACAGTCCGCTGTCGCCGATCGGTCACATAGAGCAATCTACCGAGTGTGGAGTAATACGTAATAGGCCCGTAGCACCAGTTCGCATCGCCGAGCGCTCACGGGCTCTCATTGACAGCGAGCCTCAGCTTCCCCTCGCCGGCACATGGCTGGCGGCCCTCGGGCATCCGACCGCCCGCGAGCGGAGCGACAAGGTAGCGACCGCGCACGCCGTCCGGCACAGATGACCAGGACGGTGGCCACCGTCCGGGTCATGTGGACGACCAGGCCGCGCCCCGCTGGCCCTCCCGCCGCTGCCCGACTCATCGTCGCCTCGGCATGCGGCCGTCAGGCTCTCACCGGGCTCCTGGTCATGCCGGCGGCGGCAGGCGCGTTCCGTCGAGCGATCCTGCAGAGCATCCCGGAGGCCTACTTCGCCCCGGCCCTCGCCGCCGACATCGCCGCCGAGATCTGCGGCGAGATCGGCCGATCCCCCAGCATCGGCGACCTCGTCGACATCGCACCCGACGACCTCGTGGCGGCAGCCCAGACCGTGAAGGGCCGGCTGCTGCAGCGCGTCGACCGCTGGGGTTCGGTGGCCTACTCATCCACGCCGTTCTCGCCCGTGGTCGACGGGGATGTCCTGCCCGGGGCGCCGTGGGCAGCGCTCGCCGCAGGCGCCGCCCATGACGTCGAGCTCCTCATCGGGCACAGCCGCGACGAGTACAGCCTGCTCGCTGCGCACCTGCCCGACATCGATGACGCCGCCGTCGACCCGCTGATCGAGCAGCTCAGTCCGACTCCGGGTGCCCGCCGCTACCGGGACGCGTTTCCGGCGACCTTCGGCAACGCGTTGCGTGCGACCGTGCTGTCGGACTGGCTGTTCCGCATGCCCGCACTGCACCTCGCCGAGGCGGCCGACCGGGGAGGGGCACGGGTGTGGCTCTACGAGCTGCGGTGGGGTTTCGGCCCGTACGGCGCCTCCCACGCGCTCGACACCCTGCTGCTGTTCGGCACCACCGACGTCCACGGCGAGGTCACGACCGCCGGCCCCACCGCCCTCGCCGAGGCGCGACAGCTGTCGCAGGCGATCCGCGCCGACCACCTGGCCTTCGCCAGGACGGGCGACCCTGGTTGGACCCGCTTCCACAGGCGCGAGCGTCACACCGCGTGTACGACCCGGAACCCGGTGTCGTCGCCTACCCGGAGGAACTCTCCCGCACGATCTGGCGCGACCGGAGATTCGGCGTTCTCGATCTGCGGACCTGAGCTCGCCATGTGGACGAGCTGCTGTTCGACGCCGTCGAACGAGCACAGCTGAGCGACCTGCTCGACGAGCTCGGCCCCGATGCGCCGACTCTCCTGGAGCCGTGGACCACCCGCGATCTCGCCGCACACCTCGTCCTGCGCGAGCACGACCCCCTCGCCGGCCCCGGGCTCGTCCTCCCCGGTGCGTGGGGCCGTCTCGCGGAACGACGACGAGAAGCGCTCGCGCTGCGGGACTTCGCCGGGCTCGTGGCGACGATCCGATCGGGACCGCCACCGGGCTTCTTCCGCATCGGATGGGTGCGCCGGATCCCGAAACTCAACGAGTTCTTCGTCCACCACGAGGACGTCCGCCGAGCCGACGGCCGCGGTCCTCGGACGAACGAGCAGGCGATGGACGAGGCCCTGTGGCGCAACGTCGGTCGAGCGCCCTGGTTCCTCGCTCGGCGACTGCGCGGCGCCGGTCTCGAGCTGCGGTGGGCGGGGACAGCGAAGACCGTTCGAGCACGGCGGGGGGAACCCGCTGCGTGCGTCGCCGGATCTCCGGGCGAGCTGTTGCTCTACCTCTTCGGTCGGCAGGGTGTGGCGCACGTCGAGGTGAGCGGGCCTGCTGCGGCGGTCGACGCCGTGCGGGGCGCGCAGTTCGGCATGTAGGGACCAGGACGCGGGCGTACCGGGCTCAGCTCCGCCGCACATGATCGGCGTCCGGGGACGGGGAACCGCGTTCCATGCGGCTGCGTGTCCCCAGACGTCGACCACAAGCGTTCCCCGGAACGCGCCGGGGCCATGGACTCTCAGACCTGCTCGGGCTGCACGGCGCGCGGTGCCGGCTGGGTGGCCAGCGCGACACCCAGCGCGACGAGCAGGCCGCCGTAGACCGTCACCGACGCGGCGAGGGCCGCCGTGTTGACCAGGACGATCATGGCCACCAGCCAGATCCCCGTGGCCAGCGGGGTGAAGCGGCGCCACCCGTCCCAGCGCCGGGCCGCCACGGTGGCGCCGCCGGCGACGAGGAACCCGACGGCCGAGACGATCGTGCCGACACCGAAGCAGGCGCCCACGAGCATCGGGCCGGTGTCGTCCATGCGCTGGTCGGCGATCAGGATGGACAGCAGCTCGGCGAGGAGAAGGATTGCCGTCCCGGCCACCGCGATCATCGGGCCCAGCCGAGCGGCACGACCGTCGCCCGCGACGCCACTGCGGGCGAACCCGAGCAGCCCGACGATCACGAGCCCGCGGAGGACGGCGTACGCGATCGACACGGGGACGAGCGCGCCGCTCGACCAGGGGTAGCTCCACATCGTGTCGGGAACGTCGGTGGCCGGGACGACGTAGGTGGCGACGGCCGCACCGGAGAGCGCCGTGAGCGCTCCTCCGACGATGCCGGCGATGCCCGCGCGGCGGATCGACCGGGTGTCTGACGTGGTCATGGTGCTCCTGCTTCCTTCGAGGTGAATGGGCTCCTCGACGCTAGGAGCGGCGCGGCCGGGGCGTCATCGGCGCCAGTGCTCGACCGACGTCAGTACTGGCACTGTCGCCTTCGCGCGCCGGACGCCCCAGACTGGGCCGGTGCGGAGCCTTCGTCGTGCAGGGCTGCTGCCGGGCTCGCTGTTCGGGCTGACGGTGCTGGTCGAGGCCGCGGCCGTCGCCCTCTCGTGGGGGCTCGAGCCGGTCTACGACACGCTCATGTACGCGGTCTTCTCGGTGGTCAGCGTGGGCGCCGGGGCGCTGGTCGCCTGGCGCCATCCGAAGAACGCGATCGGCTGGGTCCTGTGCGGCTTCGGACTCTTCAACGCGCTGGCCGCGGACGCCGCGCAGGGCTGGGGGCTGCGGGCGGGCGTGGAGGGCTGGCCGGGGGGCGTCGCCGGCGAGTGGGTCACCGCGTCGAGCTGGCTGCCCAGCGGGTTCGGCTGGATCCTGACCTTCCTCCTGTTCCCCGACGGACGGCTGCCGGGGCTCCGGTGGCGGTGGGTGCTCTGGGCCGGTGGGGTCGGGTTCTGCCTCGCGCTGCCCGGCTGGGCGCTGAGCCCGGAGCGTGGTCGCGACATCAGCACCGGACGCAACCCCGTGACGGTCGAAGGGCTGCCGGTCGACGCCCTGCTCACTGTCGGGATGAGCCTGTTCCTCGCCGCGCTCGCGGGGGCTGTCCTCTCGCTGGTGCAGCGGTTCCGCCGGTCGCGCGGCGTCGAGCGCCAGCAGCTCACGCTGTTCGCGCTCGTGGCCGCGGTCGCCGGCGCCCTGTTGCCGGTCGTCTTCGCCCTCTGGTACGTCTCGCCGCTCGCCCTGGTGCTGGCTCCCGTCGTGCTCATGGCGCTGCCCGTCGCCATGTGCGTCGCGATCCTGCGCTACCGGCTCTACGACATCGACGTCCTCATCGACCGGACCGTGGTCTACGTGACGGTCACCGCGCTGCTGGCGGCGGCGTACGGGGCCACCGCCCTGGTGCTCGGCACGACGCTGGGCCGCGGCTCGGCCTGGGCGACCGCGGGCGCAACGCTGGTCGTGGCGGTGGCGTTCCGTCCGTTGCGCGACCGGGTGCAGGACGTCGTCGATCGCCAGTTCCACCGGGCCCGCTACCGCGCCGTGCGCCGGATGACGGAGTTCCTCGACGCGCTGCGCGCCGGCCGAACCGCTCCCGAGCAGGTGGAAGGCGTGCTGCGCGAGCTGCTGGACGATCCGGGCCTGCGGCTGCTCGTCTTCCTTCCCGAGAGCGAGATCTACGTCGGCGTGGACGGGGTCCCTGCCGCGATCCCGGACGACGACGGGGTCGAGCGGATCGCGATCGACCGCGGGGGCGCGCCGGTCGGCGTCGTCCTGCACCGGGCGGGCCGCGACGATCCCGCGCTGGTCCGCGACGTGGTGGAGGTCGGCGGGTTGGCGGTCGAGATCACCCGGCTGCGGGTCGAGCTCCGTCGCCAGCTCGTGGAGGTGGGGGCGTCGCGCGCGCGGATCGCCGCCGCCGCCGACGAGGAGCGCCGGCGGATCGAGCGCGACCTCCACGACGGTGCCCAGCAGCGGCTCGTCTCGATCGGGCTGGCGCTCCGGCACGCCCAGCACGAGCTGGGCACGGCGACGCCCCAGGACGCCGGCCGGACGCTCGACGACGCGGTCGCCGAGGTCACCGTCGCGATCCAGGAGCTCCGCGAGCTGGCGCGCGGCTTGCCGCCGGGCCAGCTCGACGCGGGCCTCGCGCCGGCCTTCGAGGACCTCGCCCGCCGTGCTCCGGTGCCGGTCCAGGTGCGGGTTCCCGCCGAGCGGTTCGACCGCGAGCTGGAGGGGGCGGCGTGGTTCATCGGCTGTGAGGGCGTCACCAACGCCGTCAAGCACGCGCAGGCCACGCACATCGCCGTCCGGGCCGGCCGGGCCGGCGGGAAGATGGTCCTCACCGTCGCCGACGACGGGATCGGCGGGGCGGCGCCGATCGAGGGCTCCGGGTTGAGCGGGCTCGCCGACCGGGTCGCCGCGCTCGGCGGCGTGCTCCACATCGACAGCCGGCCGGGCGCCGGTACGACCCTGACCGCGGAGCTGCCGTGCGAGTCGTGATCGCCGAGGACCAGGTCCTGCTCCGGGCGGGACTCGGCAGGCTCTTCGAGGACGGCGGCCACGAGGTCGTCGCCTTGCTCGGTGACGCCGACGGCCTGATGCGCGCCGTCGCAGCGACCAGCCCCGACCTCGTCGTCGTCGACGTGCGGATGCCGCCCACCTTCACCGACGAGGGCGCCCGCGCCGCGCGGGAGATCAAGCAGGAGCACCCGGGGCTCGGCGTTCTGGTGCTCTCGCAGCACGTCGAGACGGTGCACGCCGTCGCCCTCGTCAAGCTCGGCGGCTTCGGCTACCTGCTCAAGGACCGTGTGCTGGAGGTCGGCGACTTCCTGGCCGCCGCCGAGCGCGTCGCCAGGGGCGGCTCGGCGCTCGACCCCCAGGTGGTGGCGACGCTGTTCTCCGACACCGGTGACGACCACCCGCTCGCCGCCCTCACCGACCGCGAGCGGACGGTGCTCGAGCTGATGGCCGAGGGACTGACCAACACGGGCATCGCGAAGCGCCTGTTCCTCAGCGAACGCACGGTGGAGGCCCACGTCCGGCACGTCCTCGGCAAGCTCGACATGCCGGAGAGCGAGGACGACCACCGGCGCGTCCTCGCCGTACTCGCGCATGTCCAGGCAACGCACGCCTGACGTTGACGCAACCCTTCAGTTGCTATAATGTCGCAAATCGCGAGTTGCTACTCGTTGGAGGTTCTCATGGCTTTTCCCGACCGCATCGAACGGACCATGGAGCTCGCTCACCCGCCCGCCGCGGTCTGGGCCGCGCTCACCACGGCCGAGGGCCGGAGCGCCTGGTTCGGCAACGAGGCGACGATCGACCTGCGTCCCGGTGGATCGGCCGAGATGTCGTGGACCAGTGGCGACACGGCGCACATGCGCGTCGAACGGGTCGAGGAGCCTGTCGTCTTCGGCTTCACCTGGCATATCTACGGCCTGCCCCAGGACGATCCGCGCCGCACCTACGTCGAGTTCGCGCTCGAACCCATCGGGGCGGGCACGCGGCTGACCGTGGCCGAGTCCGGCTTCGCCCAGCTGCCCGACGACGCCCACGACAAGGCGTTCGGGGGCAACACCCAGGGGTGGGCGAGCGAGCTGGGCGAGCTGGTCGCGTACCTCGATGCCGCCTGACCCCCAGGAGGTCGGCAGCGAGGCGATCGCCGAACAGGTCTTCGTCGCGCTGGCCGACCCGAGCCGCCGCGCCGTCCTGGCCGCGCTGGCGTCGGGCGGGCCCGCCACGGCCACGGACCTGGCCGATCGCCTTCCGATCACGCGGCAAGCGATCGCGAAGCATCTCGCCCTGTTGACCGACGTCGGCCTGGTGACGGCCGAACCCGGGGAGCGCCGCCGGGTGCGCTACCGGCTGCGCTCCGCCCCGATGCGGGTGGCACAGCAGTTCCTGGCCGCGCTGGCCCGCGACTGGGACGGCCCGCTCGACGCACTGAAGGACCACCTGGACCGGAGGACACCATGATCACTTCGCAGATCGTCGCGCCCCATCGAGTGGGAGGCGGCACGCCAGCAGTTGCTCGTGAAGGAGAAGGAGCTGACCCGCGCCCGTGACGCGATGGCCGCGCAGCGGCGGCGGATGCCCTGGCTCGCGGTGGAGAAGGAGTACGCGTTCGATGGGCCCGACGGCCGGGTGCGCCTGCTCGACCTGTTCGCGGGCCGCCGGCAGCTGATCGTCTACCGCGCCTTCTTCGAACCGGCGTCCACGGCTGGTCCGACCACGCGTGCACCGGCTGCTCGCTCGTCGCCGACCAGGTCGCGCACGTCGCGCACCTGAACGCGCGCGACACCACGCTCGTGTTCGCCTCTCGCGCACCGCAGCTGGACATCACGCGGGTGAAGGAGCGTATGGGCTGGACGATGCCCTGGTACACCATGACCGACGGATTCGACGCCGACTTCGGTGTGGACGAGTGGCACGGCACGAACGCCTTCATCCGCGACGGCCACCACGTTTTCCGCACCTACTTCGTCGACAACCGGGGCGACGAGGCGATGGGCGGCACCTGGAGCTACCTGGACATCACCGTGCTCGGGCGGCAGGAGGAGTGGGAGGATTCGCCCGCCCCCCGGACGCCGATCGGTCCTGCCGACGCCCGAACACTGGGCGGCCGCGACCTCCCCGGCGGTGCGGGCGAGCACCTTGGACAGGTCGGAGATCTTCCGGACCTCCTCCTCGGTGACATCGGGCAGTTGCTCGTGGAGCCGGTTGATGTCGACGACGGCCGGCCGGATGGACTGGTCGTCGGGCAGCCCGACGACCACCACGGCCCCGCGGCCTGCATCTCCGTCACCGTGCGGTCGAGGTTCGTGCGGTAGGCCGCGACGGCGGCGTCCTCGTCGGCGCTCGGGGTCGGGTTCACGGTGCCGTATTGGTAGCCGTACCAGAGGTCGTTCGAGCCGATCAGCACGTCGCCAGCACCGATCCGGGCGGGGCGGCGCGGGCCGCGACGACGTCCTGCTTCAGCTCGCCGGGGGTGCCCTGCTGCCCGTCGATGAGCTCCGTGCTGGTCCACCCCGACTGGCCGAAGTTCACCAGCGTCGACCCCTCCCGCCCCGGCGTGGCCGTGACGGCCTCGGTGATGCGGCCGACGAAGCCCTGCCCGGCGTCGTCGCCCGCGCCCGCGGTGGGCTGTCGCCCAGCGCGACGACCGTCACCGGGCCAGGGGCGGGCGCACCGCCCGGACGCCGCCGCAGGCGCCGCCCAGACCGGGCCCGAGCTGCCGACCGGTCCCGGGACTCCCGGCACGGCCCGGGTGGGGCACCCTGCCGCCAGCGCGACCACGAGGGCGAGGACCGGCGCGCACCGGACGTCAGAGGATGGCAACGAGGTCCTCCCGTCGATGATCTTCTGCGTGCGCCAGTGCTGTCGCTGGGTGCGATTGGGGCATTACGTCGCCATCACCGTGGGCTCAGGTTGGCCGGCTTCAGAACAGTGTCAGCTGGTTGCTCACGGGCCGGGAGACGCTTGCGCACCGGCCGTTGGCCCCACCCGGTCTCCAGCGGCGGGCGCGGGCTCGGTGGTGGCGCCGACTCGTCGTGGGCCAGCACGCGCAGCGCGGTCGCAGCCGTCCAGGGGAGGTCCAGTGCGGCGAAGGTGGCGCGCGCCTCGTCGGCGGGGAAGGGGAGGTGCCCGGCCCCCAGGTCGATCGCGACGTCGCTGCGCATGGCCATGGCCTGCCGGTTCAGCTCCCACGCCTCCCGGGCGGCGGGGTCGGAGAGCCGGGCCGCGGCGGCCGGCCCGACGGCGGCGGTGACCCGGTCACCCCCGGCGTCCAGGTCGTCGAACGCCTCCCGGACGCCACCCACCGCGGTGAGCAGCCGGGCGGCGGTGCGGGGGCCGAACCCGCGCACGCCGGGCAGGTTGTCCGAGGGGTCGCCGCGCAGTGCGGCGAAGTCCGGGTACTGCTCGGGCGCACGCCCAGCAGGGTCACGAGCCGCTCCGGCGTGAGCAGCGGGGACGAGCCGACCGGGGTGACAGCGGCCGCCGTCACCCGCAGCAACGCTCCCGCGCAGGCCGCGAACGCGACGACGAGCAGAGCGAAGCCGACCACCGTCACGACGCCGACCCCGACGGCTTGCCCCCCGATCTCCAGGATCGGCGACAGGCCGAGCGCCGGAGCGGCCCACGCTGGCACCGTCCGGGCCCGCCGGAGCGCGACCGCGAGCAGCACGAAGCCGATCACGTGCCCGGCCAGGAACAGGACCGTGACGGCCGAGACGAGCGGGTCGGCCAGGTAGGCGGCGCCAGCCAGCCGGTTCCCTCGGCGAACGACCGGACCGCGCCGCGGTGCGGCCCCGGCACAGTCCGGCCCGTCCCCGGAATGGGACGTCTTCAATAGGTATGAGAGTTCTCATCAGGATTAACCGATGGGCCGCGCACTCGATGCGCGAGCCTACGAGCAACTTTGAGCACTCAATGGGCACCCCAATTTCGCCGGCTCGCTCCGGTACGCATCGCATGGATCCGCTCGACGGCTTCGGCGGCGGTACCAGGTGATAAGTCAGCTTTCTTTGCCATCCATGACGTCATCGCGATCTCGCGCATGTCCGCTAGTTCAGAGTAGGTCGACCAACAAGTGACGTCGTAGCCGTACACCTCAACAAAATCCCGATATTCTTCTTCGGTATGCCATCCCAAGCGATCAGCGAACAACGCGGTCTGGATCAGGTCCCATTCGCGGGCACCGACGGCGAACCCATCCAAGTCGATGAGCACGGCCCGCCCATCGTCGTCGCAGATCACGTTGCCAACGTTGGCATCACCGTGAACGTGCCCACGTGGCAATACGTACGGGAGCTGTGGGAAAGTCTCACGGGCCCATGCGATCCGCTGGCGCAGAAACTGCGCGTCCGTCGGGAACAGACCCGGAAACTGCGGGAGATCCTCACCGGGCTCACCGAACGGTCGAAGTTCCGGAAGGGCGATGTCAGCGGGCGCAGGCAACTCGTGCAGCCGCCTGATCAGCTCCGCGACTTTCCGGATCGGGGCGTAGACCGTCTGCGACGAGATCGACTCCCAGAACGTCACGACACGGCCCTCGGCCTCAATCGGCTGAGTAACCTCCGCCGCGCGCGTCGCCGGGTAGTCCACCGATTCGAGCCAGCGGGCTACCTCGATCTGTTTCTCCGCGTTCGCGAAGAGCTGGATCGACGGCGCGACGCGGGCGATCAGATGGTCGTCCAGACGAAACACCGCATTCGAGCCCAACCGAATTAGCTCGACGGAACGCGCGGCGACTCCTGCCAGTTGACACGCACGCGTCAATGCACGACGGGCGGTCTCGTCCGTGAAGGGACTGGTGGATGGCTCGTACTGACTGGTCGCGGCCTCTGCCATGACGTGAGCTGCCCACCTTCGGCTCACCTTCGGCTCGACGCTGCGTTCGCCAGCCAGCGTACGCGCGGACGAGCCCGGTCAGCCTGAACCGCTGCGTCGATCGACCGGGCGCAGCGTCGGCATCCGACCGCCGATCGTGCTCGCCGCTGCCTCGTCCGCCGACCCGACCCACGCGGCGTAGCAACCACCGTAAACAGAGTTACGACACGCGACACTAGCAGGGCTCGTGGATCAGACCGTGGATCGTGATCGTCTTCGCGGTCCAGGAAATGATCTAGCCCTGACCGTTCCTACTGGTCAGGGCTAGATCATCGTGGTGCGCCCGAAGGGATTCGAACCCCTAACCTTCTGATCCGTAATCAGATGCTCTATCCGTTGAGCTACGGGCGCGTGATCTTCAATTGTCCCACCTCAAGCGTGCCGATCGTACCCGACCCGCCAGCGCGGAGGCTCCGGGATTTGAACCCGGGATGGAGCGTAACCCCAAACCGCATTAGCAGTGCGGCGCCATAGACCAGACTAGGCGAAGCCTCCCGGGACCTCTCGGCCTCCAGCGTTGGCCAGGATACACACGCCCGGCCACGGGCTTCACGACACCCCGCGCGCCAGGGCCAGGAAGGGTGTGAGGGCGTCGGGGTTCTGCAGGGCGCCGCGGCTCACGGCCCGGTCAGGTGCCACACCCGCGAGGATCTTCTTGACCGGTACCTCGCACTTCTTGCCGTTCAGCGTCCGCGGCACGGCGTCGACGACGACGAACCGGTCCGGGACGTGGCGCGGCGACAGCTCCGAGCGCAACGCTCGACGCAGCGCGGGCTCGACCTCGGCGAGCGACGCACCGGGTGCCAGCACCAGGAAGCAGAGCAGCATCCCCTCGTCGCGGGCTCCCAGCTCGGTCGTGTCGATCACCAGCGAGTCGGCCACGGAGTCGAAGCCCTCCACGACGGCGTAGAAGTCCGCGGTGCCCATGCGGACGCCGCCGCGGTTGAGCGTCGAGTCGCTGCGGCCGTAGATGACGTAGGAGCCGCGCGGGGTGAGCCGCACCCAGTCGCCGTGGCGCCACACACCGGGGAACTCGTCGAAGTAGGCCTCGCGGAGCCGCGTGCCGTCCGGGTCGTCCCAGAACGCCACCGGCATCGACGGCATCGGCTTCGTGATCACCAGCTCGCCCACCTCGTCGACGAGCTCCTCGCCCGCCTCGTCGTAGGCGACCACCGCGGCTCCGAGCGCGGCGCAGGAGATCTCACCGAGCCACACCGGGACGTTCGGGGCGGAGCCGACGAACGCCGCGCACACGTCCGTGCCGCCGGAGACCGAGCAGATCTGGACGTGCTCGCCGACGGCGTCACCGACCCAGCGGAATCCCTCCACCGACAGCGGCGCGCCCGTCGAGCCGATGGCCCGCAGGGCCGTCAGGTCGTAGGAGTCGCGCGGGCGCAGCCCCGCCTTCAGGCCGGCCTGCAGGGACGGCGCCGACGCCCCGAACCAGGTGACGCGGTGGCGCTCGGCCAGCTTCCACAGGGCACCGAGGTCGGGGTGGCCGGGGTTGCCGTCGAACAGCACGATCGTGGCGCCCGCCAGCAACCCGCCGATGAGCAGGTTCCACATCATCCAACCGGTGGTGGTGAACCAGAAGAACCGGTCACCCGGCTCGAGCTCCATCTGCAGCCGCAGCGCCTTGAGGTGCTCGACCACGATGCCGCCGTGCCCGTGCACGATGCCCTTGGGCAGGCCGGTGGTGCCCGAGGAGTAGAGCACCCACAGCGGGTGGTCGAACGGCACCGGCTCGAACTCCAGCGGGGCGGGCGTGGCCGTGAACTCGTCCCACGGCACTGCGCCGTCGAGCGTCGCGGAGGAGTCCAGGTACGGGACGAGGACGGTCGCGCGCAGCGTCGGGAGCTGCCCGCGCAGCGCCGCGACCTTCGGACGGACGTCGAAACGCTTGCCGCCGTAGACGTAGCCGTCGACGGCGAGCAGCACCGTCGGCTCGATCTGGGCGAAACGGTCGTGTACGGCTCGGGCGCCGAAGTCCGGCGAGCACGACGACCAGATCGCGCCCAGGCTCGCGGCCGCGAGGAACGTCGCCAGTGTCTCGACGCAGTTCGGGGCGAGCGCCACGACCCTGTCGCCCCGGCCCACACCGATCCCGACGAGCCCGGCCCGCGCCCGCGCGACGAGGTCGCGCAGCGCGCCGTGGGTCACCTCCCGCTCGAGGCCGTCCTCGCGGGCGAACACGATAGCGATGTCGTCGTCCGGGCTGCCGGTGAGGGCGTGTTCGGCGTAGTTCAGCGTCGATCCGGGGAACCACTCGGTGCCCGGCATCGCCACCGCACCCAACGCGGACGTGGGTGGGGTGTGGAACCGGACGCCCAGGAACTCGGCGGCGGCCGACCAGAACCCCTCCAGGTCCTCGACCGACCACGTATGTAGCGCGGCGTAGTCCGGCGCGTCGACGTCGCGATGTTCGCGCAGCCACCCGATGAACTCGGTCATCGGGCCGGCGCGGTCGGGATCGGGAGCCCACAGGACGTCGGGGGTCTCAGCCATGGGCGTCAGCATGCAATCCCGGGAGCCGGACGCGCCAGTGGGCACCGCGTACGTCGCACCGATCGCCCGACTCGCGCGCACGGAAACCCCGACTCGCGGGTCAGCGTAGGTGGGAGCCGAACCAGTTCAGGGTGCGCTGCCAGGCGTCCGCCGCGGCGGCGGGGTCGTCGTCGAAGCGGTGGCGGCGGTACACGACGACGTCCGTGGCCACCTCGGAGGATGCGGCCGCTTTGCGCAGGCGGTCGATCTCGGGGTCCGGCGTGCCGTCGGACGACTCGCCGTAGATGCCCAGCCACGGACAGGTGAGCCCCTGTGCGGCGCCGACCATCGAGGTCAGGTGGGCGGACGGCGCCGCCCCGGGGCGGTCCCCCGCCACAGTGACCGCCGCGCCGAGCGTGCGGGTGGCCGCCACCATCATCGCCACCGACCCGCCGAGGTCGAAGCCGACGACGCCCATCCGGTCGGCGCTGATGTCGTGGCCGGCCAGCCAGCCGAAAGCCGTGTCGGTATCGGCGGCGACCTGCTCGCTGTCGAGCCGGTCGATCTGCTCCTGCACCTTCTGCTCGTCGTCGGCGAGCTCGCCGGCGCCGTCGCGGTGGTAGAGGTGCGGGGCGACGGCCAGCCAGCCGTCCCCGGCGAGACCTTGCACCAGGCCCCGGACGGCGTCGGTGACGCCACGCGCCTCGTGCAGCACCACGATCCCCCCGCGGATCGCGCTGACCGGTGCCGCGACGGTGAGCCGCAGAACGCTGCCGTCGACCAGGGGGACGGTCTCGGTGCGGATGTCGGTCATGAGAACAGCGTGACACGCGAACCGGGCCGGACGGGACCGGGCGGCGATACCGTGAGCCTCATGACGCTCACCCGCGCCGATCTCGACAGCCTTCCCGCCTACGTGCCCGGTCGCGCGATCCCCGGGGCCGTGAAGCTCGCCAGCAACGAGGTGCCGCTACCTCCGACCGCGCCCGTGCTTGCGGCGATCGCCGAGGCCGCGGCAACCGGGAACCGGTACCCGGACATGGCCGTCGCCGGCCTGACAGCGCGCATCGCGGGCTCCCTCGGCGTCGACCCGGCCCGGATCGCGACGGGCTGCGGCTCGGTGAGCATCTGCCAGCAACTCGTGCAGGCGACGTGTCACGAGCCGTCCGACGAGGTGCTGTTCGCGTGGCGCTCGTTCGAGGCCTACCCGATCCTCACGCGGATCGGCGGGGCGATCGCCCGCACCGTCCCGCTGGACGGCGAACTGCGCCACGACCTCGAGGCGATGGCCGCGGCGGTCACCCCGCACACGCGGCTGGTGATGGTGTGCAGCCCCAACAACCCGACGGGCACGGTCGTCACGCGTACCGGGATGGAGCGGTTTCTCGCCGCGGTCGGCCCCGACGTGCTGGTGGCACTGGACGAGGCCTACCACGAGTACGTGACCGACCCCGCCGCCGCGGACGGGCTGCCCCTGCTCGACGCCCATCCCAACCTGGTCGTGCTGCGCACGTTCTCCAAGGCCTACCGGCTGGCGGCGCTACGCGTGGGATACGGCGTCGCCGCGCCCGAGGTGGCCTCGGCGCTGCGCAAGGTCTGCGCGCCGTTCAGCGTGAGCGCGGTGGCCCAGGCCGGCGCGATCGCCGCACTCGACGACGCGGACGCCATGCTGTCCGCGTGCGCCGAGGTGGTGACCGAACGGGTCCGGGTGCGGGCCGCACTGCTCGACGCCGGCTTCCGCGTGCCGCCCACCCAGGCGAACTTCGTGTGGCTGGCCCTCGGGGAGCGGACGGCCGCCTTCGCCGCGCACTGCCTGGAGCACAGGGTGATCGTCAGGCCGTTCCATCCCGAAGGAGCGCGGGTCACCATCTCGAACCCGGAGGAGAACGACGCCTTCCTCGCCGCGGCCCGGACCTTTGCCGACTGATCCGCCACACCGCTGTATCAGGAGGTCCGGGTTGCGGTTCACTACTTCCATGACCTCCTACCCCCCGCCCGACCCGTCTTGGGCCCCCTCGCACGGTGGCGGGGAACTTGCCCCCGTTGCCGACGAACGCAACTGGGCGGTCGCCGCCCACATCGGCAGCATCGTCACCGCCTGGTTCGCGCTCGGCCTGATCGCGCCGCTCGTCGTGCTGCTCGCGAAGGGCGGAAGCTCGCCGTTCATCCGGCGCAACGCAGTCGAATCGTTGAACTTCCAGATCAACGCGCTGGTCTACACAGCGGTGTTCGCGCTGCTGCTGTTCGTGCTCATCGGTTTCGTGCTGTTGCCGCTCTACGGAATCTTCTACCTCGTGTGTCTGGTCACGGCGACGGTCCGGGCGTCCTCGGGGCGTGAGTACCGGTACCCGCTCACGGTGCGCATCGTCCGCTGACCGGTACCCGGGTTCGGCCGGCGAGACCATGAGGTCCGGTCCCGACATGTGTCGGGACCGGACCTCCCGGCGGACAGCAGGTCAGCGTGTGACGCCTCGGCGACCGTAGACACCGGCAACCACGGTGACGCCGATCGCGGCGACGACGACCTGGAGGATGATCTCGATCCAGTCGATCCCGCCCGTGTCCGCGATGCCGAGGAGGCTGGCGATGAACGTGCCGATGAAGGCGGCGACGATCCCGACGAGGATCGTGAGCCACCACGGGATGTTCTGCCGGCCGGGGGCGACGAGCTTGCCCACGAATCCGAGAATGGCGCCGATGATGATGGCTGTGATGATCCCGGTTGGGGTCATTGCGTTCTCCTGGATGTTGTGCGGCCCGCTCCCCTCGCGGCCCGAGTGAGCATTTGTTAGCACGACACGTCCAGGTGTGCACGGCGAGGCCGACGTTGACACCCGAAGCGTTATCGGACCGGACGCCGCCGGAGACCCTCCGCTCAGGCCTCCAGCACGTAGCCCTCACCGCGCACGGTGCGGATCCGTTCGGGGCCGATCTTGCGTCGCAGGTAGGAGATGTAGACCTGCACGAGGTTGGCCGACGCGGGCTCCGACCACACCTCCCGGGCGAGCCGGTGGGGCGGGACGACCTCGCCGGGCTCGGCGATCAGTGACATGAGCAGCGAGTACTCGGTGGGCGACAGGGAGACCGGCTGGCCGTCCACGCTGACGTCGCCGAACTCGGTGTCGATGATCAGCTCACCCTGGCGCAGCACCATGTCCACCACGGGCGGGCCCAGCCGCAGGCGCAGCCGGATGCGGGCCGCGAGTTCGTCGACGGCGAACGGGCGCAGCAGGTAGTCGTCGCGATCACCACGCAGTTGGTTCATCAGGCCGGCTCGTCGCTCACGGGGCGTGACGGCGATGACGGGTACGTCGGGCGCCTCGGCGTGGACGGCCGCCAGCAGGGCAGCGTGGTCGGGCCCCGGCAGCTCGACGTCGAACACGAGGAGCGCCGGAGCGCGGAGACGCACGGCATCAAGGACACCGATGCCGTCACCGATCGGGCTGACGCTGACACCCTCGGATCGGAGGCTGCGCAGCACGGAGGCGGACGCGGCCGTGGTGGGCAGCGCCAGGAGGACGTGGCCGTTCGGGGGCACGAACACCCGCGTCGACGGCAGCGCCGGCGTCGCGTAAGGGGACGCACCCCCCGGGGGAGCAGCGGGGAGCATTGAGGTCATCTTGGCGTGTTCCGGCCGCGATAACAATCCGCTAACGGAGCAGCGTCGCCCGGACTCGCGACGAACGGCGCAAGCTGAGAGAAACAGTGGTCCGAAAGGAGTATTAAACCGTGCCTCTCAGCTGCCCTTCTGCAGTTCAGCGCGGCCGGGCGACCTGTGGGCGCGTATATGCGACCACAGCTCTCAGGTCGACGATCACCGGATGAGGTGTTGCCTAGGGTCTCGCCCATGCGACGGACAACCTCCGCTGCGGAAGATCATGCGGAGTTCCCGGCCGACCTGGTCCCACGCATCGCCGTGGAGCACGGCTCCCCGGCCGAGGCCCCGGGCCGGCACCGCCACGCCGGCACCACCGCCACCGTCGAGCACGATCGTTCCCTGACGCGGCGACTCGCCCCACTCGCCGTCGGCGCATGTGTGATGCTCGTGGCCACCACGGTCGCGACGGTCGTAAGGCCCGAATCCGATCCGACCGGTCCCGGGCTCACCGCGGCCATCAACCGATCCGACCCGGCCATCTCCCTCGCACAGGCCGGGCCCGCCGTTGATCCCGCCTCCCGGACCACCGTCGACCTGGCCACGATCGGCCTGGCGACGGCTGTTCCGGCCACGATCGCAGCCGCCCCCGCGACGCCCGAGAAGGCGCCGGAGCCCACGACGAAGGCCCCACCCGCACCGGTCGAGCCCAGCAGGACCGTCTCGGCCAGTGACGGCGACGGGACCCAGGCCGGTGCGGCACAAGGTTGGACGCAGGTCGGTGGCGACGAGTTCAACGGCGGCATGAGCGACAACTGGGGCCCCTACGAGGGCGCCGGTCACGCGGGCAACGGGCGGCGCAGCGCCGACGCGATCAGCGTCGAGAACGGCTCGCTGGTCATCCGCGGCGACTCCGGGGGCAACACCGGCGGCATGTCCTGGAAGAAGGACCAGCGCTTCGGCAAGTGGGAGATGCGCGCCCGGTTCCCGAAGGGCGATGAGCAGTACCACCCGGTGCTTCTCCTCTGGCCCAACGGTTCGTGGCCACAAGGCGGCGAGGTCGACTTCGCCGAGACCACCAGTGCGTCCTCCGACGTGTCGTTCTTCCTGCACTACAGTTCGAGCAACCAGCAGAAGTACGCCCACATGAACCTCGACATCACCCAGTGGCACAACTATGCCGTGGAGTGGGTCGACGGCCGGATCACCGGTTACGTCGACGGCGAGAAGTGGTTCGAGAGCACCGACCGCGACACGCTCCCGCCCGACCAGATGCACGCGGCGATCCAGCTCGACTACTTCCCGGACGGCGGGTCCCCCCAACCGTCGGAGATGCACGTCGACTACATGCGCATCTACAAGTAGGTCTCCCGCCGCCCGACCCCGTCCCGCCCGGCGCTCCCCACCGGGCGGGACGGCCCTCTCCCGGGGTCAAGCGGTTCCTCGAACGAGCCACCCCGCCGGCACCGGCCGTCGCCGAGCCGGCGAACGGCGCCGCGGCGCCCGTGGGGACCAACGGGCGCCCGTCAGCTGAGCTGGCGTTTCGTGTGGCTGCGGGCGCTACCGCCCTGAGCTGTTCGGCCGGCGCGCGGACCCACGTGGGACGGCTCGTTCGACTTGGCCTTCGCGCGACGCTCGGCCCGGTTGAGCGGCACCTCGGGCTCGGCCGTCACGGTTTCGGCCGTCACGGACTCGGCCGTCACGGACTCTGCCGTCACGGACTCTGCCGTCACGGACTCTGCCGCCACGGGCTCGTCGATGGGATCCGGCTGCTCCGGGGTGGGCTTGGGCTGGGACACGGGACCTCCGAGATGGTGGGGACGGGGCGGCGGGGCGCTGCTCAGAGGACCACCTGACCAGCGTAGTCGTCAGGTGCCGTGCGCTCCGCTCAGCACGGCGCCGGTCGGACTCGCATGATCGACGTCCGGCCCGGGTGACCAGAGCGATCTCACCCGAGGCCGCGGCGGGCCAGGAGTGGGGCGATGTCGGGAGCACGCCCGCGGAACGCCTCGTAGGCCTGCATGGGGTCGACCGCGCCTCCCTTCGAGAGGAGCTCGCGGCGGAAGGTCTCGCCGTTCTCGCGGCGCAGGCCGCCGTTCTCGGCGAACCACTCGACGGTGTCGGCGTCGAGCACCTCGCTCCAGATGTAGGAGTAGTAGCCCGCGCTGTAGGCGCCGCCCCAGACGTGGTTGAAGTAGGTGCTGCGGTAGCGCGGCGGCGCGATCGGCACGTCGACGCCCGCGGCCGCCAGCGCGTCGGCCTCGAAGCGTTCGACGTCGGAGACGCTCCCGTCGAGCCGGTGCCAGGCCTGGTCGAGCAGGGCGGCCGCCAGGTACTCGGTGGTGGCGAAGCCCTCGCCGAAGCGGCGCGACTCGTACAGCCGCTCCACGAGCGCGACGGGCAGCGGTTCGCCCGTCGCGTGGTGGCGGGCGTAGTTGCGGAGGATCTGCGGATGATCCAGCCACATCTCGTTGACCTGCGACGGGTACTCGACGAAGTCGCGGGGCACAGCCGTCCCGGCGAACCGCGGGTACTGCACGTCGGAGAAGAGCCCGTGCAGCGCGTGGCCGAACTCGTGGAACAGTGTCCGGACGTCGTCGATGGTCAGCAGCGCCGGCTCACCGTCGGCCGGGCGGGGGATGTTGAGGGTGTTGAGCACGACGGGCTTGGTGCCCAGCAGGCGTGACTGCGTGACGAACGAGTTCATCCAGGCGCCGCCCCGCTTGGAGTCGCGTGAGTAGAGGTCGGCGACGAACAACCCGAGCTGCCCGGTGTCGTCGAACACGTCGAAGATCCGCACCTCGGGGTGGTAGCGCGGCAGGTCGTCACGCTCACTGAACCGCAGCCCGAAGAGCAGACCTGCCGCGTGGAACACCCCGTCGCGCAGCACCCGTTCCAGCTCGAAGTAGGGGCGCAACGCGGCGGCGTCGAGGTCGAAGCGCTCGTGGCGGACCCGCTCGGCGTGGAAGGCGCGATCCCAGGCCTGGATCTCGTACCCGGCCTCGGCGGCGAGCTCCGCGGCCTCGGCGCGGGCGTTGGCGGCGGCGACGGGCGCGAGCGTGCCGAGCATCGCGTCGATCGCCTCGACGGAACCGGCAGTCCCGATCTCCACGACCCACGCGGCGTGGTGCGGGTACCCGAGCAACCGCGCCCGCTCGGCGCGCACAGCAGCCGTGCGCAGGACGATCCCGCGGGTGTCGTGCTCGTTGCCGCGGGCACCCCGGGACGTCGAGGCGGTGTGCAGGCGTTCGCGCAGAGCCCGGTCGGTGAGCGAGGCGAGTGCCGGTTGCCCGGTGGGCAGGACGAGGGTGATCAGGTGGCCGTCGAGCCCGCGGGCGGCGGCCGCTCGCGCCGCGGCGGAGACTGCGTCGGCGGACAGGCCGTCGAGCTGCGCGGGATCCTCGACCAGCACCGCCGAGTCCCCCGCCTCGGCCAGCAGCTTCGACCCGAAGTCGGTGGACAGCGCCGAGAGCTCGGCATTCACCTCCCGGAGCCGCTCCTGCTCGGCCGGACCGAGGCGCGCACCGGCCCGGACGGCGTCGCGGTGCCGGCGCTCCAGCAGGAGCCGCGACTCGGCGTCGCGCTCCACGGGGTCCGCGAGCAGCGTCTCGATGCGGGCGAGGAGTGCAGGGTCGAGCGTGATCGCGTCGGAATGGGCCGCGAGCTGCGGCGCGATCTCCGCCTCGATCGCGCGGATCCCCGGCGTGCTGCACGAGGCCACGAACGTGGAGAACACGGCCGAGACGCGGCGCAGCACCTCCCCCGACCGCTCCAGCGCGACCATCGTGTCGTCGAACGTCGGGGCGTCGGGACCGCCGGTGATCGCATCGATCTCGGCGCGCTGCTGCGCCATTCCCGCGACGAACGCGGGCATGAAGTGTTCCTCGGCGATCGCGTCGAAATCGGGGAACCCGAAGGGCAGGGGGCTCGGGGCGAGGAACGGGTTGGCCGTCATCGGGCGAGCGTAGGCGCGGCGGACGGGTCTCGGAGTGCGCCGACAAGGTGGGCGGCCTTCTCGCCGATCGCGACCGCCGTGGCGGACGGGCCGCGGCGGGGAACCGTCGGCAGGATCGACGTGTCGGCCACCCGGAGGCCCTGCATCCCGCGGACGCGCAGCTCGGCGTCCACCACCGGGCCCATCGCCGCGCTGCCGCATAGGTGCACCGAGGTCGTCAGGTGGGCGGCGATCCAGCCGTCCAGGGTGCGGTCATTGCCCAGGACGTCACCGCCGGGGGCGGTGCGGGCCCCGACCCCGGCGCGGAGGAGCTCGGCGGCCGTGCGGATCGCGTGCCGGAGCCGTCGCCGGTCGTGCTCGGTGCGCAGGTAGCGGTACTCGATCCGCGGACGCCCCGCCGCGTCGGGCGTGATCGACCCGCGGCTGTCGGGTTGCTGGAGCGCGCACATCAGGTGCAGGTCCCCGCCCTCGACGAAGGGGCGCACGAACAGCAGGACCTCGACGTCACCGGCCGGGTCGGCGCCCGCGTCGAGGTTGAGCGCGGCCTGGCTGCCGGGCGCGTGCGGGTGTGCGGGCGGGTCGGCGTCGGCGAAGGGCACGAAGACGACCGGATGGTCCGACCACCCCTGCCCCACACCCGGCAGGTCGTGGCGGACGTGGATCCCCGCGGCACGCAGGTCGTCGGCCGGTCCGACGCCCGAGCGCAGCAGCAGGTGCGGGGTGCCGACCGCGCCGGCGGCCAGCACCACCTCCCCGGCCTCGACGGTGCTGCCGTCGGCCATCTCGACCCCGATCGCCCGGTCGCCGTCGAGCAGCACCCGGGCGACGAGCGCGGCGGAGCGGACCGTGAGACCGGGGCGGTCGCCCCCGAGGTAGGCCGTCGCGGCGTTCACCCGCACCCCGTCGACGGCGTTGGCGGGCACGAGGCCGGCACCCGGGGCGGCACCGGCGTTCTTGTCCGGTTCGGCCGGGTGGCCGAGCCGAGCCGCGGCGTCGAGGAACCGCCCGGACGCCGGGTGCAGCAGCTCTCCCGCCGGGCGCCGGACCGGCACAGGGCCGGCGTAGCCGTGCATCGGCCCGCCCAGCTCGTCGGACTCCGACGCGATGTAGTGCGGCAGCAGCTCGTCCCACGTCCAGCCGGGGACGCCCCAGCCGTCCGCGTCGGCGGGGGTGGCGCGCACCCAGTTGGCGCCGTTGATCGCGCTGGAGCCGCCCAGCCCGCGCCCGCGCGGCACCGGTTGGTGGGTACCGCTGCGCAGGGCTGCGGGGTGGGCCCAGTTGCGTGGGTGCCCGATGCGGGTGGCCGCCAGCGACGCGGCGTCCCGGACCTCGGCCACGAGGTCTGCGGGACCGGCCTCCAGCAGCAGCACCCGAAGGCCCGGCCGCTCGGTGAGCCGACCGGCCAGCGCACAACCGGCCGAGCCGGCACCGACCACCACGACGTCGAACACCTGCGGAAGGATGTCACCCGATGGACGACCTCGCGCAGGATCTCGCCGACTTCATCGCCGTCTCGCCCACGCCCTACCACTGCGTCGCCGAGGCCGTCCGACGTCTCGTGGAGGCGGGGTTCGTCGAGCAGGCCGAGGCCGGGGCCTGGGTCGACGGCCCCGGCGGGCGCTTCCTGGTGCGCGACGGGACGCTTCTGGCCTGGTTCGTGCCGTCGGATCCGGCGGACCCGACGGGCCCGTCGCGGGGCATGCGCATCTTCGCCGCCCACACCGACTCCCCGACGTTGAAGGTCAAGCCCCGCCCCGACGTCGGGAGCGGCGGTTGGCGGCAGGTCGCCGTCGAGGTCTACGGCGGGGCCCTGTGGAACTCGTGGCTCGACCGCGACCTCGGCATCGCCGGGCGTCTCGTCCGCTACGACGGATCGACGGTGCTGGTGAACGTCGCGCGTCCGCTGCTGCGGGTGCCGCAGCTGGCGATCCACCTCGACCGTTCGGTCAACCAGGGCCTCACACTCGACGCCCAGCACCACCTGCTCCCGATCTGGGGCCTGGGCACCGCGACCGAAGGCGACCTGGTCGAGTTCCTCGCGGGGGAGGTGGACCTCGATCCGGGCGAGGTGGCCGCGCACGATCTCGTGGTGCACGACCTCACCCCGCCCGCTCGGCTCGGCGAGTCCCGCGAGCTGCTCGCGGCCCCGCGCCTGGACAACCTCGCGTCGGTGCACACCGGGATCGGCGCACTCCTCGCGGCGGCGCGGGACACGAGCGACGTCATCCCCGTCTTCGTCGGGTTCGATCACGAGGAGGTCGGCAGCGCTTCGGCGACCGGTGCGGCCGGTCCCCTGCTGGAGACGGTGCTGACCCGCCTCGGCGGCGGTTTCGACGCCCGCGGCGCGGCGTTCGCCCGGTCACGTTGCCTCAGCGCCGACGTCACGCACGCGGCGCACCCCAACTATCTCGAGCGGCACGACCCGGGCCACCGCGCGCTGCCCAACTCCGGTCCGGCCCTGAAGGTCAACGCCAACCAGCGCTACGCGACCGACGCCCCGGGCGCCGCGGCCTGGTACCGCGCGTGCCGCGACGCGGGTGTGCCGAGCCAGGTGTTCACCGGCAAGAACACGGTGCCGTGCGGTTCCACCGTCGGCCCGATCATCGCGACACGCCTGGGCATCCGGACCGTCGACGTCGGCATCCCCGTGCTCTCGATGCACTCCGCGCGCGAGCTGTGCGGCGTCCACGACCCGGGACACATGCTCGCGGCGGCCACCGCGTTCCTCGCAGACCCGGTTTGACGCAGACCCGGTTTGACGCAGACCCGGTTGATACCGACCCCGCTCGACGTTCCGGGGCCTTCTCGGGTCGCGGCCCGGCGCGGTCGGTGTTGTGCTGGGTAGGTGAGAGTCTCCCAGGACAACGGCCTTTTCGGGCCCGGCTCGGTGACGTGGCGGGTGCACCTCGAACCCGTGCTGTTCGTGGCCGGGCTCCGTGCGCTTCTGATCCAGTCGTTGCACCCCCGGGTGATGCGCGGCACCTACCAGAACTCCGCGCTGTTCGACCCGCGCAAGGCCTGGGGGCGGTTCCAGCGAACCGTCCAGTTCGTGGGGACACGCACCTTCGGGTCCACGGCCGAGGTGGAGAAGGCCGGCAGGCGCGTGCGCCGTATGCACAGCTCGATGAGGGGCTACGACCCCGACACCAACTCGACGTTCCGCCTCGACGAGCCCGCGGGGCTGCTGTGGGTGCATTGCACGGAGGCCGAGTCCTACGCCGACGTCGCACAGCGCGCCGGGATCGTCACGGGTGCGGAGGCCGACCAGTACCTGGCCGAGAGCGTGCGCGCCGCAAAGGTGGTCGGGCTCGACGACGCCCCGTCCTCGCGGGCTCAGATGCGTGAGTACTTCGACCGCGTCCGTCCTGAGCTGGCGGTCACCGACGAGGCCCGCAAGGCCGTCGGCAACCTGTTCGCCCCCAAGGGTGATGCACCCACCGCGGCCAAGCTCGCGATTCCCGCTGTCGCGTCCCTGTCGCTGGCGACCCTCCCCCGGTGGGCGCGCCGGATGTACGGCCTGCCCGGCGCCCCCACCACCGACATCGGCGCGACCGTCGCGTTGCGGGCCCTGCGCGGCGTCACAGATCTGCTGCCCGACGTCCCCGCGACACCGGACGTCGAACGTGCCCGGCAACTCGTCCGCGATGTTCGTCACGTATCCGGCGCGCGCCCGGTGCCTCGTCTTGTCGGTGGGTAGCGACCCCCGGGGGCGTCGCTACCCACCACCGACCGCACGCAGCAGGCGCGGGAGGGCGGCGGCGATCAGCAGGCCCAGCACCGCGATGGCGGTCACCTCGCCCAATGCCCACGCCGCGTACACCGCGAACGTCGAGATCTCGACGCCCAACCCGGCCACCGATGTCACCGTCGCCCGCGACCGGCTCTCGATCCGCTTTTGCAGTCGGGCGTCGACGACCACGAGAACCGCCCGGTAGGCGCCGTAGAACAGGGCCAGTGCGGCGATCCCGACGGGACCGGTGGTCACACCGGCCGCGCCCAGCAGCAGGGTCGCCGCGCCGAGCACGAGGCCCAGTGCGACCGGACGCAGCCGGTCGGCGCGGCCACCGAGCGCGGCGCCGACCGCTCCGGCCAGCCCGATCGGCAGCATCGCCAGCGGAACGAGGGTGGTCGGCACCCCGAGGCCTTCGGTGACCAGCGGGAGGTACTCCTCCAGCGCGTCGAACCCGCCGACCAGCGCCGCCGCGACCAGCGCAGCTCGGACCCCGGGCCGCGCGGCGGCCTCGACGATGCCGGTCCGCAGGGTCGCGAGGTAGCCGAGCTCGTCGTCGTCTGAGTCCGACGGCGGTTCCGGGAGAGTGGACGCCACCGCGGCGGCGGCAAGGCAGACGCCCACGCTCACCCACCCGACCGCCTCGTAGCCGCCGGCCGCGAACAGCACCGTGGCGGCGGCCGCGGCGGGGAGGTCGGCGAGCAGGGTGGCAGAGGTGACCCAGCCGTTGACCCGGGCGTACTCCGCCTCGGCGCCGACCGCGGCCAACCCGTCGTGGAGCAGCGCCTCCTGCGCACCCGACACGAGCGCGCCTCCGAGCCCCCACAGCACGAACCCGACGGCGAACCCGGTGAAACCGGGCGCGAGGGTCCACACGACATAGCCCGAGGCCTGGAGAACTCCGGCGGCGACCAGCGCGTTGCGCCGCCCGAACCGGTCGGCCAGCGCGCCGGAGGGAACCTCGGCGAGGATGGCGACGCCGGACCAGATCGCGAACAGCGCCGAGATCTGCGCCGCCGACAGGCCCGTGTCCTTGAAGAGCAGGGCATAGAGCGGGTACAGCGGTACGACATCGGCGAGGAGCGCCCAACCGACCATACGTCGGGCCAGTGGGCGTGCAGAAGGCGGGAGAGAGCGTCAACCAGGCATGCCGCCAGCGTATCGGGCACCACCGACGGTCACCCGTGAATATCTCGACCACGCATGGAGGTCACCCCGCGCCCGCCGGATCGCGAACGCCGTGGAGACGCTGGGTCCCGTCCGGCCAGGGCGGGCGACGTCGAGCCGCGCCTACTGTTCGTGCGGACCTCGCGATCTCCCATAATCGAGCGGGTCCCCACACCCCGCACGGTCGACGTCCTCCCCGAGGCAATGCTGACGAAGGAGTCAGATGATTCGCGACGCAGAGTTGTTCGTGATGGCGGAGCAGGTGCTCGTGGAGGTGGTCCGCCGGATCCGTGCGGAGCACTGGAAGATCGTCATCCCGCCGATGTACGACATGCCGGGTGCCGACCAGCCGATGACGCTGCGCCGCATGGTCGGCCACTACGCCTACGACGACGCGTGGGTGCCGGCTCTGCTCGCCGGCTCGACCATGGACGAGATGGGCCGCGACCGTTTCGACGGCGACCTGCTCGCGGACGGCGACGCACTTACCCGCATCACCGACGCCGCGTGCGCGGCCGCCCGCACCGTGACCGACGGCGACGCGACCGTCCACTGCAGCTTCGGTGACACCACGACCACGGACTATCTGCGGCAGCTGAGCATCGCCCGGTGCTTCATGGCCCACCACATCGCGATGCACCTCGGCTCTCGCGCCTGCCCGCTGACCGAGGAGCTCGCCCGCGGGATGTGGGAGGCGACGCAACCGGACGCGGAGAGGTGGCGCTCGATCGGGGTCTTCCGGGAGCCGCTGGTCCCCGTGCCCGCCGACGTGTCCTGGCGCGACCGCTTCCTGATGTCCGCAGGCCACGACCCGCACGCACTCGACCACTGACAACCATCGTTGCCGCCGTGGCAAGGTAGGGGAATGGATGACGATCTGAGCAGGGTCCTCACCGCGGTCGGACCTCGGTTGCGGGCACTGCGCCAGCAGCGCGACACGACGCTGGCCGACCTGTCCACGGCCACCGGCATCTCGGTCAGCACACTGTCGCGGCTGGAGTCGGGTCAGCGACGACCGAACCTGGAGCTGCTGTTGCCGCTGGCCCGAGCGCACGGGGTCGTCCTCGACGACCTAGTCGGTGCACCTGTCACCGGGGACCCGCGCGTCCACCTTCGCCCGATCACGCACCACGGGATGACGATGGTGCCTCTGACACAACGACCCGGTGGTCTCCAGGCCTACAAGCTCGTGATCTCCGCCAGCCGGCGCTCGCAGGAACCGCAGCTGCAGACCCACGAGGGCTACGAGTGGATCTACGTCCTGGACGGGCGGCTGCGGCTCGTCCTCGGCGACCGGGACCTGGTGCTCTCACCCGGCGAGGCGGCCGAGTTCGACACCCGCACACCCCACTGGTTCGGCGGCGTCGACGGCGGGTCCGTCGAGTTCCTGACGCTGTTCGGTAGGCAGGGAGAGCGGGCCCACGTCCGCGTGCAACCCGCTGGATGATCCCGGCGCTCGGTCGGCGAGGCGCCACAAGGCCCGCTCGGCGGCCGACGTGTCCGCGGTGATCATGCTGATCGTGAGGCTGGGTGCCCGGTGGTCAGGCCGTGGCGGCGGTCGTCGAGCACCCGCTCACAGACCTCCCGCTCGGAGCGGGCGGAGAAGGGCTCGGACCGGCGGCGCAGGGCGACGGCGTGCCGGACGTTCGCGGCGACGAGGTTGGCGTTGATGGCCCCGGCCGCACGCAGTCCCGCGGTGGCGGCGTTGATCACTGAGGCCCACAGCTCCGTGACGTTTCCGGCCACCCACACCCCTGGGACCGCGGTCGCCCCGGTCGGATCGGCCGCGATGCAGGTGCCGATGACCTTGTTGTCGACCAGCAGCTCGGTGGGCTCGAGCCCGAGTGGGACGAGCACGTCGGCGCGGGCGGTGACGCGGGGGCTCACGACGACCGCTGCTCCCATTCCTGCTCCGTGGGTTCCGCCGCGGTGTGCAGGAACAACGTGACGTCATGGCTCCACTGCCGGAAACAGCTGGGCCTGGTGCACCGCCAAGGGACCGCTGCCCAGGACCCCGATCGCCTGGTCCCGCACCTCCCACCCGTGGCAGTACGGGCAGTGCAGCACGTCGCGGCCCCACCGCTGTAGCCGACCGGCTCTGCACACGACAGTCCACCTGCGGCGACTCAGATGACAAGTGTCGTTGCTAAACCGGCAAGCCTGGCCGCGTCCTGCTCTGCCCTGTGCCGGCACATGCACGACCCCGGGTTCCACGGCCCCAATCGGGGCGGCACGTCGTCGCTCTCTGCGTCAGGACGGGTGGGCGTCGCGCCAGAGCCGGGCCACGTCACGGCCGAAGGACCAGATCAGCAGCGCCAGCGCGGTCAACACCAGCGCCACCGCGAGCGGGAGGGGGAGTACCTCGGCGGCGACCACGACGAGGACGATCCCCTGCATGGCGGCGACGGCCTTGGTCGAGTACCTCGCCGGCAGCGCCGACCGCATCCACGGCGCGGCCCAGCTCGCTGCGACGAAGGCGTACCGCATACCGCCGATGGCGAGGACCCAGGGGCCGACGACCGCGGCGACGTGGATGCTCAGCACGAGGACGAGGAACGAGTCGACCTCCATGTCGAAGCGGGCGCCCAGCGCGGACACGGTCCCGCTGCGCCGGGCGACCTGACCGTCGACCGCGTCGAGGACCAGCGCCACCGCGGCGATGACGACCAGGTAGGCGACGGGCGCGGCGCCGCTCCGGAGCCCGTCCGCCACGAGCGCCGTGACGCCCCCGACCAGGACCGCACGCGCCAGCGTGACGAGGTCGGCGGGTCCGAGCCCCGCGACCCGAGCCCGCCGGACGGCGGCAGCCAGGAGGATCCAGAGACCCGCGGTGTAGGCGATGCCGGCCGACCATCCGACCGCGCCGAGGCCCGCACCGGCCGACAGCGCGACGAGCAACGCGACCTGGCCGGCCACGCCTGCCACCTGCTGCGCCGCCAGCGGCCGGACCGTGGGGGTCATCGCGTCTCCGTACACCTCCTCAACACGTTCCCGGGGCGGCTGCCGTTCACCAGAGACGGTTCCTGGCACTCATTCAGAGCAACCGGTTCAGGACGGTGGCGGTGCCGCGAGTCCGGGGGCCGGTCGGTCCAGGCGGGCGTAGACGTCGCCGGAGCGGCCCAGCGGGCGCAGGCGTTCGAGCAATTGCACCAGGTCGGCCGCGTCGAGCCAGCGGTCGCCGACGAACTGCATCGTCTCGACGGCGAGTAGTTGTAGCGATAGCCACCTGCCGCCGCGCCGAGCCGTTCCAGATGGTCCAACGCCTGGAGGGAGGCGTCGTGGGCGGCGGGCAGGTATTCGAACGACAGCCCGCGCAGGGGTCGGGTGAGCCCTTCCAGCACGTCGACCTCGAAACCCTCGACGTCGATCTTGCAGAAGGCCGGCTCGCCGTGGGCCGCGATGAGCTCGTCGAGGGTGGCCACCTCCACCTCGATGGAGCGGTCCCACCGCACGCGGGCGAAGCCGCGGTCCGCGGCGACCGACTCGATCCAGTCGGGCGACATCGACGAGACGGTCGGGGTCGCCGTCGAGACACCCAGCCGCGCTCGTCCGGCCCGGGCGCCCGCGGCCGTCGGCACGATGGTGACGCCGCGGTCGCGGCCGAAGAGGAGTCGCAGGATGCGCAGTAAGTCGGGCTGCGGCTCGACCGCGATCACCCGTGCCCCCAGCCGCCGCCAGGCGCGTACCCGGCTTCCCACGTGCGCGCCGATGTCGAAGCCGACGTCCCCCGGCCCGAGGAACTCGCCGTAGAACCGCGCCATCCGCCGATGCCTGCCCGGTAGGCCGTGGTACATGACGAGGGATCGTCCGATCCCTCGGGCGCGGTCAAGCATGTCGTGACCGTACTGGCCGCCGGGGCGCGCCCGCCGGCCCCTGTCGATCACGTGGTGAACTGTGCCGCTGACGGTGTTCGCCCTCGCCGCTGTCGTCACCGTCGAGTCGCTGCGCGCCCTGTCCGGCGCCGCCGAACCCGACCGGTCCCCCGTCGGCATCGCGCTCGTGGCGACCAGCGTCGTGGTCATGCCGTTCCTGTCCTGGGCCCAGCGCCGAGCCGGGCGAGAGCTGGGCTCGGTCAGCGCCGTCGCGGTACGACCCAAAAGCCCCTGCGCCGGCCTGACTCGCTACGCCGTCCTCCGCGAACTCCAGACCCTCCTGGCCATCTGGACCAGCGCCTGCCACACCTGCCAACGCCCCTACCTGCACCCAACCTAACAAAGCCCTAATAGTCCCCGGTCCGGGGTCGCGTCACTCCGATCGACCGGAGGACCACGTCGAGCACGGTCACCGCGCCGGCCTTGTCCAGTGGAGCGTTGCCGTTGCCGCACTTGGGCGACTGCACGCAGGACGGGCAACCGGCACGACATTCACAGTCGCGAATCGCCGCACGTGTGGCGGCCAGCCAGTCACCCAGCACCGCATGACCACGCTCGGCGAAGCCCGCACCGCCCGGGTGACCGTCGTGCACGAACACGGTCGGCCGACCTGTGTGCGGATGCAGCGCGGTCGACATCCCTCCGATGTCCCAACGATCACAGATCGCGAACAGAGGCAACAGACCGATCGCGGCATGCTCGGCGGCGTGCAGGGCACCCGGGACCCGGGCGGGTACCACACCATCCCCGACGAGTGCGGCGTCGTCGATGTCGTACCAGACCCCGCGGGTGGGCAGGGTCTGCTCGGGCAGGTCGAGCGGCACCGTCTCGAGAACCGCGCCGTCGAGGGCGCGTCGCTGGTAGGCGACCACCTGCGAGGTGACCGTGACCTCACCGAACGAGACACCGACGGGCCCGTGGTCGCGGCGGGCGAACACCCGACCCACCTCCACGTCGGCGGTGGACCGCGCATCGGTCCGCCAGTCGGGGTCCGTGGCGTGCACCAGCGCCACCCCACCCTCCAAGTCGAGCTCATCCACGAGGTAGCTCTCACCGCGGTGCAGGTAGAGCGCGCCGGGATGGACCGTGGCCGGTGCGGACGCCCCGTCCACAGTTCCGAGCATCCGCCCGGTCGCGCCCTCCACCACCGCCACCTGCCCGAGTCCGGAACCGCGGATGTCCACAGCGGGCCGCTCACGTGTGGACGGCCAGAACCATCCGGCCGGCCGGCGCCTCAGCACGCCGTCCGACACCAGGTCGTCGAGCACGGTCTCGGCGGCGGTCCCGCCGAACACGCCGGAGACGTCTGCCTGCGTCAGCGGGAGCTCGGCTGCCGCACACACCAGCTGAGGTGCGAGAACGTAGGGGTTGCCGGGATCGAGGACGCAACCCTCGACCGGGGTGCCGAGCAGCGCTTCGGGATGGTGCACCAGGTAGGTGTCCATCGGGTCGTCGCGGGCCACGAGGACGACCAGGGCCTCGTCGCGGGCCCGCCCAGCCCGTCCGGCTTGTTGCCAGAACGATGCCCGGGTGCCGGGAAAGCCCGCCACGACGACGGCGTCGAGCCCGGCGATGTCCACGCCGAGCTCCAGCGCGTTCGTACTGGCCATCCCGAGCAGCTCACCGCTCGCCAGGGCCGTCTCCAACGCGCGCCGCTCCTCGGGCAGATAGCCTCCGCGGTAGGCGGCCACTCGGGGCACCAGGGCGGGGTCGACGTCGGCGAGCAGGCGTTGGGCCGTCAACGCCGTCACCTCCGCACCGCGCCGCGAACGGACGAACGCCAGGGTGCGCGCGCCCTCCGTCACGAGGTCCGCGAGCATCCGGGCCGCCTCGACGCCCGCGGACCTGCGGACCGGCGCGCCGTTCTCCCCGGCGAGCTCGGGGATGAGGGGCGGCTCCCACAGCGCGACGGTCCGGCCGGCGGCCGGGGACCCGTCGGCGGTCACCGCGGTCACGTCACGGCCGGTGAGGCGCGTGGCGAACGCCGCCGGCCCGGCGACGGTCGCCGAGGCGAGCACCAGCGTCGGGCGCGACCCGTAGCGGGCACAGATGCGCAGCAGGCGACGGAGCACCAACGCGACGTGGGATCCGAAGACGCCGCGATACGTGTGGCACTCGTCGACCACGACGAACCGCAGTCTCCGCAGGAACCCGGCCCAGCGGCCGTGCCGGGGAAGCACGGAGCGGTGCAGCATGTCGGGGTTGCTGAACAGCAACCGGCCGTGCCGGCGCGCCCAGTCCCGGGCATCGAGGGAGGCGTCGCCGTCGAGCGCGGCGGGGCGGATGTCGGGAAGTTCGAGTGCGATCAGTGCCCGCATCTGATCGGCGGCGAGCGCCTTGGTCGGGGAGAGATAGAGAGCCGTCGACCGTGGGTCTGCAGCGAATTCTGCGAGCACCGGCAGCTGGTAGGCGAGCGACTTGCCCGACGCCGTCCCCGTCGCGACGACCACGTCGCGGCCGGCGTAGGCCAACTCGGCCGCCTCGACCTGGTGGGTCCACGGCCGCTCCACACCACGACGTCCGAAGGCCCGGCGCACGTCGGGAGGCGCCCATTGCGGCCAGTCCACGGGGCGTCCGGGGCGTGGCGCCAGCCGGACGGCATGCCGCAACGGCCCAGCTGGATCGAGGCCTACCGCGGTCGGATCGGCCTGAACCGGGTCGGCCCGGACGAGGTCGGCCGGTCCCTGCGCCCCGAGCCCCGCGTCAACAGGCCCTATGTCGTCGGCTCGGACGTCGACCGGCGCGGCACAGGCTTGGCCCGTCCTGACGGCAACCCTCCATGTGGGCCCGGGCTCGACGCCGGAGCCGGAGAGGACCCGTCTGAGCAGCAGCTCGCCCTGTCCGGCCGGCGGTGCGGCGGCTCCACTGCCCGTCCGTCCACCGCTGCCGTCCACGGTGTCCGAGGTTGGCACACCGCTCGGACGGCCGACCCGGCGCATCTCGCGCGGTCCTGGACCCGGCACGAGCCGGTCCCCGCGACCTCGGACGCCCGTGCGGGCCGGGCCGGGCCGGGCCGGGCCGGTCAGTTCAACGCCTGGACGGTGGCATCGGCGATCCCGTCCACCTCCGTGCGCGCGGCATCCCACCCCGACCCGCGGGGGTACCGGGTGAGTACAGCGACGAGGAAGCGCTGGTCGGCGCCCACGAATCCGACACTGTTGAGGTAGCGCTGCCCGGCGACGCAACACATCCAACCCTGCTTGGCCACAGCCCCTGGAGCGTCAGGGCCGTCGACGGCCGGGGACAGGAGGCCGAACGCCTGGTCGAAGCCGTCTCGGGAGATCGTCGGGGCGACCTCCATCGCCGCAACCAGGAAGTCCCGGTCCGCGGCCGGCATCGCGTCGAGGATGTACTGCCAGATCCGCAGGTTGTCGGCCGCCGACACCGACACCTCACCCCATTGCCCGGGCTGTTCCGGTGCGTTGGTGGCCGCCAGGCCCAGGCTTGCCGTCACGCGCGCCGGTGCTCCGAACCCGTCGAAGCGGGTCCAGAGCGCGTTCATGGCTTCGTCGTCGCTGGGGCCAAGGGCCCTGCGGAGCAGGTCGAGGTCGACGTCGGAGACCGCGAGTCCCTCGGTCCGCCGTCGGTCGAGGACGTCCACCGCCACCACGACCTTGGCCAGCGAGGCCGTGAAGAACGGCGCTGCTCCACCGGCGCCGATCGCCACCTCGCCCGTGGTGCGGTCCAACACGGCGACGGCGAGCTCCGTGGATCCCGCGGCGGCGTCCTCCGCGGCGGCCACCGCCGCTGCGGCGGGGCCCGGCGGCACCGGCACACCGGGCGGTACGGACGACGGTGGTGAGGTAGGCGGTGCGGGAGCGGGAACGGGCGGTGCGGCAGTAGAGGGAGCGGGAACGGGCGGTGCGGGAGTGGGTGGCGCAGGAGCGGGTGGCGCAGGAGCGGCCGGAACGATCATCGCCGCGCGCAGCGTGTCGGGACCGGTCCCGGCGATCATGGGTACCGCCAGCGCCACCGCCAGCACGCATGCCGTCGCCAGCAGCCAACGGGACACTCCGATCAGGGCGCCACGGGTCACCTCGACATCACGATTCGGGTCAACGAACGAACTACGACGCACCTGCCGAACCATCCATTTCGTCATCGAACCGTTACCGAAGCGTCCCAGACCACCACCCCGGCCGGGCGCCGTGGGCCACACTCCTACACTGCATCGGCCCCCACCGCGCCTACCTGCGGCGACGGGGGGCTTGAGAGACGCCAGGGACGCCGTCCGAGTGCCCTGGCCACTAGTGACTCCACTGAACCAGGAGGACGGATGTCCCTGTCCACCACCCTCGCCCAGAGCGCCCAGCAGACGCTGGAACTCGGCGCGAATGATCGCATCGTCGTCGGTGTGATCGCGGTGGTCGCCCTCGCCGCCCTGGCCATCGGCTTCGTCCTGCGCCGGGAGGTACTCGCCGCCGGCGAGGGCACCCCGAAGATGCAGGAGATCGGCCGAGCGGTCCAGGAGGGTGCCTCGGCGTACCTCAGCCGCCAGTTCCGCACGCTCAGCGTATTCGTCGTGATCGTGTTCGTCCTCCTCTTCCTCCTCCCCGCGGACGACCTGGCCGAACGGATCGGGCGTTCCATCTTCTTCGTCATCGGCGCGGTCTTCTCCGCGACGATCGGCTATCTGGGCATGCGGCTCGCCACCTTCGCCAACATCCGGGTCGCCGCAGCGGCGAACGAGGAGGGCGGCCGCGAGAAGGCCACCCGGATCGCGTTCCGCACGGGTGGTGTCGTGGGCATGTTCACCGTCGGTCTCGGCCTGCTGGGCGCGGCGGTGGTCGTGCTGGTCTACGCCGGACAGGCCCCCAAGGTGCTCGAGGGCTTCGGCTTCGGTGCGGCACTGCTCGCCATGTTCATGCGTGTCGGTGGCGGCATCTTCACCAAGGCCGCAGACGTCGGCGCCGACCTGGTCGGCAAGGTGGAGCAGGGCATCCCCGAGGACGACCCCCGCAACGCCGCCACGATCGCCGACAACGTGGGTGACAACGTCGGCGACTGCGCCGGCATGGCCGCGGACCTGTTCGAGTCCTACGCGGTCATGCTCGTCGCCGCACTGATCCTCGGTACCGCCGCTTTCGGCCAGCAGGGCCTGCTGTTCCCGTTGATCGTGCCGGCCATCGGCGTGCTCACTGCCGTCATCGGCGTGTACATCACCCGGACCCGCGAGGGCGAGGGCAGCCTCACGACGATCAACCGGAGCTTCTACATCTCCGCGGTGATCTCTGCGGTGCTCTGCGTGGCCGCCGCCTACATCTACCTGCCGGGCAGCTTCGACGCACTGAACGGCCCGACGGACCCCACGGTCGTCGCCGACATGGCCGGCAGCGACCCCCGCCTCATCGCCTCGATCGCAGTGATCATCGGCATCGTGCTTGCGGGCGTCATCCTGTGGATCACCGCCTACTTCACCGGCACCGAGGACAAGCCCGTCCAGGACGTCGGCAAGTCCTCGCTGACGGGTGCGGCGACGGTGATCCTCGCGGGGATCTCGATCGGCTTCGAGTCGGCCGTCTACACCGCCCTGGTGATCAGTGCGGCGGTGTTCGGAGCGTTCACGCTGGCCACCGGCTCGATCACGGTGTCGCTGTTCGCGGTCGCGCTCGCCGGCACCGGCCTGCTCACCACGGTCGGCGTGATCGTCGCGATGGACACCTTCGGTCCGGTCTCGGACAACGCGCAGGGCATCGCCGAGATGTCCGGGGACGTCGAGGGCGCGGGGGTGGCGATCCTCACCGAGCTCGACGCGGTAGGCAACACCACCAAGGCCATCACCAAGGGCATCGCGATCGCCACGGCCGTTCTCGCCGCCACGGCACTGTTCGGCTCCTACCGGGACGCGATCGCACAGGCACTGGCCTCCGCGGGGGCGAGTGCGACGGACCTCGGCACCGCGTTCGCCTTCGAGGTGTTCGCACCCAACACCCTCGTCGGCGTGATCATCGGCGCATCGGTCGTGTTCATGTTCTCCGGGCTGGCGATCAACGCCGTGACCCGCGCCGCGGGCGCGATCGTGTTCGAGGTGCGGCGCCAGTTCCGCGAGAACCCCGGGATCATGGACTACTCCGTGCGGCCGGACTACAGCCGCGTCGTGGACATCTGCACCCGCGACTCGCTGCGCGAGCTGGCCACCCCTGGCCTGCTGGCGGTCCTGTCCCCCGTCGCGGTCGGATTCGGCCTGGGCGTCGGGCCGCTCGCCGGCTACCTGGCGGGCGCCATCGCGACCGGCACCCTGATGGCGATCTTCCTCGCCAACTCCGGTGGGGCGTGGGACAACGCCAAGAAGCTGGTGGAGGACGGCAACCACGGCGGCAAGGGCTCGCCCGCCCACGAGGCGACGATCATCGGCGACACCGTCGGCGATCCGTTCAAGGACACCGCGGGCCCGTCGATCAACCCGCTGCTCAAGGTCATGAACCTGGTCTCCGTGTTGATCGCCCCCGCCATCGTCACGTTCTCGGTGGGCAGCGGCGCGAATGACGTCGCCCGGATCGCCATCGCACTGGTCGCCTTCGCGATCATCGTGGCGTCGGTCGTCATCTCCAAGCGGCGCTCGACCTCGATCACCGACACCCCGGCGGAGAGCACGGTCGGCTGACCGCACCACCCGGTCACGACAGGCCGCTCACCCCACCCGGGTGGGCGGCCTCCGTCGTCGACGCAGCGGAGCCAGTACCCGCCCCCGCACCGACGCGCGATGCGTCCGTGCCCGGTCCAGGAGCACCATGAGTTCGCGCAGGTTGTTCACGATGCTCACCGTCACCTTGGCTCTCACAACCGCCGGCTGCGCCGCGGGTGGCGACGGGGGCGGTGCCGACGCCGTGGAGTGGACCGACGACGTGTGCGGCGCGCTCGCCCCCTTCGTGACGGCGGCCTCGGCGCAACCCGCCTTCGACCCGGCCGACCCGGCCGGGATGGTGCGTGAGCTGGGCATCTATCTCGGCTCCACGGCTTCGGCGGTGCAGGACTCGGTCCGCGGCCTGGAAGCTGCGGGCCCCGCGCCGGTGGAGGGTGGCGACGAGTACGTGGACCGGCTGACCGAGACATTGACGAAGGTCGGGACGAGTTTCTCCGACGCGGAGGTCCGGCTCTCCGGCGTCGACACGTCGAGCGCCGAATCCGTCGCGACCGCGCTACCGGACGTGGTGGCGCCGCTCCAGGAACTGGGCGCTCTCGCCGACCCCACCGACGGGCTCCGGTCGACCGACGAGCTCCGTGCCGCCGCGGATCAGGCCCCGCGGTGCCAGCAGCTGCGCACCGGCTGAAACCCGGTACGGCCGAGCCCGGACCGGCCTGCGGGCTGGGCCGGGACCCGACGGGACCGGCCGGTGTGCACACTGGGGTGCGTCCAGGTCGCCACATCCGGGAGCCGGTCCATGCCTCGCACGACCCGTTCCGCCGTCCTCGTCCCCCTGACTGTCACCGCCGCGGTCACGGTGCTCCTCACGGCGGGCTGCACCACCACAGTGGCCGGCACCGCGGCTCCGAGGGCTGCCGAGCTCGACGCGCCGAGGTCGTCGGCCGCGTCGCCGCGGGCACAGCCTGGTCGCCCGGCGTCGTCGGAGGCCGTGACGTGGGTGAACGACATCTGCGGCGCGCTGCTTCCCTTCGTCGCGACGGCGTCCACGGATCCGGAGATCGACCCCACCGACACGGAGGCCGCCATCGAGAGCCTCAGCGAGTACCTCGGCGACGCGGTGTCGAGCCTGGACGGGGCGCTGTCGGGGATGGATGCGGCCGGCGCGTCCCCGGTGGAGGGCGGTGACGAGATCGTCGATCGGCTCGGCGAGGCGCTCACGACCTTCCGGGACTCGTTCGCGAACGCGAAGGTCGACGTCGACGCCGTCGACAGCTCGGACCCGCAGCAACTGCTGGAGGCACTACCCGCGGCCGTGGCCCCCCTCCAGGAACTCTCGAGCTTCCCCGACCCGACGGTCGACCTGCGCAACAACGCGGAACTCGACGCCGCGGCGCAGCAGGCCCCCAGCTGCCGGGAGCTCTCCGGCAACGGTGGTTGACCGCACCGGAGCGCCGTTCGGCGCGTCGCCGGCCAGTCCGTCGAACGTGTGTTCTACGGTACCGCCGTGCAGCCCTCGCTGTTCTCCGCCGATGCACGCCCACCGCAGGTCGGCGATCTCGCCGGCCTGCTGTGCGGGCCCGGCCAGATCATCCGGTTCGGCGCCGGTGACCAGGCTCGGCTGTCGGTCGTCCTGGCCGACGGTCCACGTGCGCCCGCCGTCGCGGCCGCCTGCGCCGCCACCGGGATCACGGTGGAAGCCGTGCACTCCGAGAGCGGCGCCACCGCGTTGCGCACCGCGTTCCGTTGCGACCTGGTCGACCTCGCCCGCGCGTGGACCCACGGCGCGGCGAAGACCGTTCCCGCCGGGTTCCAGCTCGACGGCCCGCTGCTGCGGCTGTGGGCACTGTCGGCCGGGCGTCCCGACAACAGGGGTGGATACCTGCTCGGACTCGACGCCCACGCGCCGCAGACCCACGACCCCCTGATCGCCGCGGCCACCAGGGCGGGTATTCCACCCGCCCGCGTCGGCCGCGGAACGGCGCTGCGGATCAGCGGCACCCGGCGGGTTCAGCGGCTGGTCGAGCTCGTCGGCCCGGCGCCCCGGCAGCTCGGGTCGCAGGACTGGCCCCGGTACTGGGGCCGCAACGCGTCTTGACACCCATGGTTACGCTCTCGCGGCGCGAACAGCACGGTATCGGGACGCGGCGCTCGGCGTGACGGATGCACCACTGCGGGTGGGTGTGCGAACGTGGAGTTCCGGCGCAGACCGGGCTGGGGGACGCATACTCGGGGTTTCCGGGTGCTCGCGCAGTCGGCGCGACGGCCCCACGGCCGGGGATGATCGGCCGTAGACGATGGAGTAGGACCAGGTGGCAACCGGAACGACGAGTTCGAAGCCCGCGACGGCCCCCGAGGCCGCG
>Ga0209490_10000359_pt1 | contig 46284 bp, 31 predicted proteins | sample MAT06_FD_187209 | JGI IMG/M metagenome (GOLD analysis project Ga0209490, IMG submission 187209) | Freshwater microbial communities from Lake Fryxell liftoff mats and glacier meltwater in Antarctica - MAT-06 (SPAdes) (version 2) | ecosystem: Environmental > Aquatic > Freshwater > Ice > Liftoff...
AAATTTTTGATATCGTAGAATCGGTCTTTTTTCTGACCATCTTGTTTGCCTTTTCCGGGATCTTCCAGTTTTCCACCAGGTTCCTCTTTTTTCTCTTCTTTTTCACCTTTTCCGCCTGCATCTTTTCCGTCACCGGGGGCAGCGCCTTTTGGAGAAATTCGGACGTTAGTGAAATTGATACTTCTTCTTTTTGTAAAGTCTTGAGATTTTTTCTTCAGAGGTTTAGAAAGGTTTGGAAGGTCGGCCAATTCTAAGTCTGGCTGAAGTGGGCTAAAGCGAGGAGTTCTTACTGTTTCAGAATACCCCAAGTACATGGGCAATGTAACTCCCCAATTTTCAGGAAAGAACTTGCCCATCTGCAAGGTAGAATTTGCATCAAAACCCATGATTGTTTCCTGTTGGCGTTCTTGCACTCTTTGTTCGAGTGTACCCCACCCCGGTTTCGATACATTACCTGCAACGGCTATGTTACCAAAGTCGGCAAGTGTAGCATTCATGCGAGCAACAGCAGCCCAACCTCCGCGTTCATCAAATTCGGAGAGACGCAATTCGTTCACCCAGATGATGGCACATTTGCTTTTGCCATCATCGTTTCCACCTTCGAAAGTGTTTTTGTCTTTATCAGGGTTGCGCACGCCTATCATCAAGACGTTGATCATAGCCATGTTCGGATTTCCTTTAACAGAGAGTCGAGCCTTATCAATCATTTTCGAATATTCTACTTGAATAGAAGTATTCGTTCCTCGTTCCAATTTCAAATCTTGTAAATCGCGAAGAGAGATATCGAAGCTGTTATCCTCAGGCCAAATGAGATCATCATCGCCGGTGTACCATGGAGTCACCTTCATTGGAAGTTCATATTCATAGTAGTTCTGATCGAAATCGCTACCTATACGAATGAACACCGTTACGTCACTATCTGTGAGATCGGCTTCGTTGCCAAGCGCTTCTGCATGCGCGAACATCCGAAGTTTTTTGTACTGACGCATATCGAAGTTTACGTTTCTATATGCTGCACGTGCATCTCCATCAAGTAAGTTGCAAACTTCATAAGAAAGAGATTGCTCGTTTAAGCTTCTGAGGTTAGCACTTGCTACGTCCTGTTCGCGAATAATTCCGGGAGGCACCACATAAGGCACAGGCTCGCGGTTTCCATTTTCTTCGATGTTGACTGCGGCGATATTGAAGATCGTTGGTTCATCGTCGTTAGGCTCTATTTCCTGCGGTCCGTCAAGGCTATTGAAGTATTTCCTCCATTCGCCACGAACGAGTTCTAAACGTGCAAAACGAAGAGTGGTTGGTTGCTCCCAACCTTTCATGAACATACGGATGTAACGAATAGAACGGAAATCGGCAATACCACCGTAGCGGGCATCAAAGTCGCGAACTGGGATTTTGAATTGATACCATCTAATCACTCTCTCCTCATTGTTTTGAGTGCGCACTGTGGTTTCAAAACTATCTGTGATATAGTTTTTACCGATATTCACTTCGCCTAGATCCTGAGGGCGAAGGCTTACCTGATATTGAAAATAGCTCTCAATGGTATTCAGGGTAATATCCTGATTGATATCTTCTGTATTCGGAATTGTGGTAGCTGTAATCGGGAAACCGTTGGGCGAAGAAGTGTTGCTATTTCCTTCGTTGTTGTTGTAGAATTTGTAACGCTCTAATGTGTTCCAACCATTGTTGTCGGCTTGGTCGCTGCGGAAATACAAATAGTCGTCGGCAGATGGATCTTGAGCATATACTGTATATGCAGCAGGATCAACGTGCGCTTGCACATCGGCCAGCCAGTTACCAAAAAAATTACCTTCTGCTGGCGAATTCAATCCATCTAATCCAATGTCTTGTTCTACGTATGACCCAGTTGAATTGTCGAAAGCATTCACAACGTTGAAGGTTGCTGGATCAGGATAAATTCCCCAAGTAGACTCTAAAACAGGAAGTGCATTGTTTGAGTTTGGAAGTCCATTTTCGAAACTGAGCTGTGAGTCATTGAGCACATCTTCGGAAACGTTTCCAAGGTTAAAATATAAATCTCCCCCAGTGTCGTTTGGTGAGTCCTGATTAAAAGGATCCATCATCCAGAATTGAATGAATTCAATATTGCTCGCTTCAAAATCGGTTGTTGTGAGAGCCCTTTGTATACCAGCCCATCTACTTTCAGGATCTGCAAGAGCTCCATCAGTATTCAAACCGGCAGAAATGGTTGAACCAAGGGGTTCTTCATAGTTATATGGGCCGCGATCAGAAGGATAAAAACTTAAATCGAGAGTAGCTATGTTTGGAGGGGTTCCTGGAGGAAGTTCACGATTTGGAAATACTTCTCCTTCGAGTACTTCACGCATAAAGTGATTGCTCTGAATGTCGGTATCGATGTTGCCAGGAGTAATACTTGTTCCTCTGAAGAAAAGCGGATCGATGATGTACCAGCTAAGTCGTGCACGATTGTATCCGTATGCAAGGCTATCTTCGAGACCACCTTCAGGAAAAAGACCGCCGGCGTTGTCTTGCAATTTCGGCGTAGAAGACATAAACCACTGATTGATATTTCGAATATCAATTACACTCTGGCTTCCTTCAAAGTCATCGAGGTAAGCATTTCCATCTTTAGAAATTGCTCGGCTATGGCCCGGTATCAAATAAGCACCTTCAGCGGAAAAGTCGATACTTGATTTTGCTTTTGTATCGAGCAATGGAATTTTATCTACAAGCTGGGTAAGAAATGGAGAGTCTTTTTTGTAGTTCATATCAAGACCCATGATGGTATTGTTCACAGGTTCATCGCCCATGTTTACCTTCTGGGTTACAGGACGTTCTCGCAGATTTAAAACCGTAGCTCCCAACGCGAGATTATCATTTACCGAATAATCGAACCTACTGCCTAGCATTGTCTTGAACTGCAGATTGAACAATGAGTTGCTTTCAACCGAAACATTAATGGGTTGACCAGAAGCCATGACTCCATCATTAATGATTCTCACTCTACCGAGGTTATAATCTACAGTGTAATCGACACCTTCCGTAAGTTTTAATCCACCCGCTGTGACGCTCACTGATCCTTGAGGAATATTCAGAGCATTCAATGAAATTTCGGAACCTGAAGCACTTTGATATTGACCTTTTATTTTGAATCTGTTCAAAGCGGGAATCTGCTGTGCAGCTACTTTTGTAGAATCGTATAGAGGTTGATATACAATTTGCGAAATGAGGTTTTGAGCTTCAGGGGTATTACCTAAACCGTCGATGATAATGTCCGAAAGATGGCTTCCAAATGGCTCTATGACTGGAAAATAAATTCGCCCAGTTTGTGTATCGATAAGACCACCTGTGGTTTGGGCATTTGGAATGAAGTCAAAGAAACCATCCGAACCGCTCATTTGGTTTCCATCAATTCTATCGAGATTCAAAATTTGCAAAAGCGGTTTTGTATTCAGAGGTTCTCGAGGAATGAAATTCTGATCGACGCCCGTTGCTGGGTTGTTGTACCATACATCGAGACGGAAATTTTCTTGACTCACCCCAAAGGCTCCGAGGTTGTATACGTTTTTCATCATCAGATCCCACATCGGTGAAGGATCTCCGTTGTCTAATCTAACTTGAGTAATTGAGCTCTTCAACATTTTGAGAAGCAAAGCTTGAGGAGCTGCAAATCCATCTTGCGACAAAGTACCTACTTGAAAAGTCTGACCGTTGAGAGTGTATTCGTATGAAACGCCCAGCACTTCAGCATTGTTGAGTGACTGACGCAATGAGATAAATCCAAGTCTAGAGTTGTAAGAGAATTCAGATGTATTTAGCTTTCTTGCATTACCCACTCTTTCGTAGTGTATACCTTGATCAAAGAAAGGATACATACTTGCAATAGCCGCATTGGCACCGGTGAAATTCATTACATCCGGATTTTCAATCATATCCAGATAAATGTCGTTGTTCAAATTGGACGGGTTTCCCAGAGGAGTAACAGCAATATCAGGTCTGTCTTGCAATATGTTTGTTTGCAATGGCAGGTTGGTATTCATATATTGCTCTGCTTCACCAATGTCTGTTACAGCCAAAACATTTCGAACATCTTGAGTATTGGCCTGGGTATTTACAACCCACACTTCAATACGCGTGACGTTGATACCACTGCTAACAACGGGCAAACTGCTCATAGCTTGGTCATACTGACCTCGGAACCAACCAGAGAGGAAGTAGTGTCTATTGGGTTCGTAATTATCGCCTGTGATTTCAAATTTTTGCGTTTGAGCTCCACCCTGGATGCTTATTTCTTTTCGCTCTCCTTTTTGCTGCGAAGCAACCGTTGTGTTTTTGAGTTTACCCCATTGGGTTTCAATCTTTGCTCCAAAGAGGCTGCTACTTCCTGTTATGAGTGTACCCTTGAGCGGTAAACTTACGTTTCCTAATTCAACGTGGCGAATGATTTTATCTTCATCGCCATTGAATTCAAGTTTCATTTGGTTCTCGAAGTCAAATGTTGATTCTGTGTTATAGTTTACGTTCAGTTTTATCTTGTCACCAATATTACCTTGGACATTTAACTGAATTTTTTGATCGAAATTGAATGTTGTAATTCGGCGTTGTCTTTCCGGGATCCTGGGATTATCTGTTTTTGAGATGTTGAGTCCGAATGTCAATTCAGCACTACCCTGAGGACGGATTTCTATAGATCCGAAACCACCATCTTTGGGACCGATAGGAATTTTGAGAACGTATTCGCGTGTTGCCTCGTCCTCCTCCTCTTGAATGTGCTGCCAGTATTCTGAAACATTTTCCGACATGTTGTATTCAAGATACTCGTCAAGGGTCATTGTTGTCCGAGGGCGATAGTCGAATGTCCCACCCACAGATTGAACTACCTCGTATTCGCCAGTAATGGGGTTGTACTCAACGGTATATTCGATATTGTCAGGAAGTGGAACAATGATACCCTGTGATTCATCGGAAGGATTTGGGTCATCATCTACCGGCCAAACCAATTCATCCTCTCCTGTTGTATCGGCCGCAGCTTCATTTCTGTTTGAAAGAGGAGTTCTTCGACTTCCAAAACCATTTTTTGCTGAGTAAGAAGTAGTGTTGGCCAAACTAAACCATACAACGGACGACAAGAGCAGGAAAAAACCTGTCCTAACGAAGGAAGCATGCCAAGTTATTTTAGAGGCCATCAAAGTTGTTTCAACACTTGCTTAATCAATTCATCCAGAGTAATATCCATATTTTGTCCCTGAATCCTGTCAAGCAGTTTTTCGGTTTTGGTTCTGTCAAGTCCCAGTGAGGACAGGGCGGCTAACGCATCATTCTTCAAACTATTGTATGACCCCGAAATTTTTTCAGTCCCAATTTCAACACCTAGAGCAATCTTATCGTGCAGATCTATGATAATTCTTTCTGCCGTTTTTTCCCCAATACCTTTGATCCTTTTGAGGGAGGCGACATCTTTTAGAGCAATAACATGCTGAATTTCATTGGTATTCATAGAAGATAAGACCATTCGAGCTGTATTTGGTCCTACACCACTAACGGAGATGAGTTTTCTGAAAATATCTCTCTCCAATTCTTTTGCAAATCCATACAAAACCAGAGAGAAGTCATTCCCGTTGACGTGCAGATGAGTAAGCAGATTGCATTTATTCCCCGGTTCAGGTAATGAACTGTAGGTATTTAATGAGATATTCAGGTAGTATCCAACGCCCTGGCAATCGATCACAGCATGTACGGGACTCTTTTCCACAAGTACTCCCTGAAGATGATATAACATCAGTCTAATTTCAGTTTTGAAAAGGAGCGCAAGTCTAGTTCATTTTGGCCAAGAAACCATAGTGGAAATTGCCAATTCTGAGGATTGTTTGCGGAAGTACGGTGTTCCATTGAAGACTGATTTTTAGCGAAAGGGAAAAACAAGGATATATATCTGAATATTAATACTATGGCTGCTTTAGAATGCCAAGAAAGCATCCTTAAACCCAGAATCCGCATTGGAAATCTATTGCAGCGCTAACCCTCTTTGATATCAAGCACTTTCTCGATTTTTATTCTTGATGTATGAATACACCATCAAATAATCCCGCATTGCGCATTGGAAGTGTCTTGAGGTTAATGCGCTGCGGGATTCTCGAATCTACACGATGGAGCAAAGTAATAGTTCGACCTCTGAATTCCGATATCTCCATCGCGTGATTCTGGATCATACCAATTCTGTAAAATAAATAGTCCACGTTGCATTGCGCATTGGAATTTTTTTTTGGCAATGCGCTGCAGCATCTCGCATATACGAAGTGGTCAATGCCGTTATAGTAACTGTTTTCTCGGCTCAGCCGAGATTACAGATACATAAACCCAAATCAAGCGATAGAAAAATTGCACCCTCATTTTGCCGATGAATGCAGTATTCTATCGCTTAGATTTGAGAATCCCGCACGCATTCTACAAAAATTGCCCTAATGAGTAATGCGGGATAAACGGTATAAAAATCTGGCGGGAGCACTTGCTATCTTTGGGGTTTATACCAATTCATAGCGAATCCCAATGCGGATTCTGGGTTAAAAGGTTTTAGTATTTTGCAATTTTCTCTCTGCCAAAAACCACTCCCTTGGAATCTTCAACTATTAAAATGTAGTAGCCTTTTGGGAGTTCAATGGCTTCAATATCAGTGGTATGGAAACCTTTACGAATGGAAATTTCTTGGTTAGAAATAGGTCTTCCGGAAATATCCGTAATACGCACAATCACTAAACCATCTACTGCTGAATTGAATCTTGCAGCAAAGTTTCCAGAGCTAGGATTTGGAAAGATGTTTTGCAATAAAATGGGTGCTTCGCTATACAGACTGATAGTGGAGGAATAGTCATAATCGCCATTGAAATCTACTTGTTTCAGGCGGTAATAAACTGTGCCCAATGGTCGGTGTGCATCAGTCCATTGGTAATTCAGTGTGCTTGAGCTAGTACCTGAACCTTCTACAATCGACACTTTCTCAAATTGAAGCCCGTCGCTACTGCGTTCAATATCGAAATGACTGTTGTTTATTTCGCTCGTCGTTTGCCAAAAGAGAAGATTTTCTTTGTTGTCAGAAATGCCATAGAATTCAGAGAATTCGACCGGTAGCATCATTTGGCATGCCAAGGTAACACCAGTTAGATTCCAGTTCAATTCGAAGGCCGTGTAGTCTGCTGTGTAATTATCAATAACCATTAAGTATAATTTATTCAGATCGGCAGCGGCAATAGTGATGGCTTCGACCCACGCATCGCCCGATGGTGGTTCGCTAATATCTCCTTCAGGACTGTTCAATACAAGCCCAGTTGGAACGTAAAGTGAGGAGTAGGAACACCTGATTGGTTCCTCCTGAGGTGGGCAGTCCAGTGTTGTATAAGGTCCCCAAATGGCGAAGTCGTAGTCGATGCCTGAAGTTGGAACAATTGTGAATTCTATAGTGCCTGTAGTAAGCGGTTGAAAGTAGAACCAGCCTGATTGGTGCTCTGTGGTAAGACAATTTGAATTAAAGATATTGAGCTCCTGAATCAGTCCAAATGCATCACTATTTCCACCAACAGTTTCATCCGTACATATTTGCAAACTGGCTTCACAATCCTGTTGATTATATGTAGGACTAGAACATGTGAGTGATAGGTTGAATGTGCCTTTGCCGGATCCATTTCCATGAATCAGAATATAATATGTTTCGCCGGAATCTGTTGCAAAATTGTATTGTGAAGATGTGCCACAAGGAGAGTAATTATTGTTTCCACCAACACATAAAAGTGTCGCACAACTGCCTTCGTAAACGTCCAGTTTGGTGTCAAAAGTGGAACCACACAAACTGACAGTAAAAAGCTCTCCTGTGCCTATAAGCACATACCAAACACCGCCTGTAGAAATCGTGGTTCCACAGCTCGCCATTGCATCAATGCTAGCTCCGTTGGTAGTTCCTGATATCGATGAACCACATGCCACGGCTATTGCGTTTGCACAAAGGTCGTTTGAAGGAATTGGGTAGCTCACCCACAAGAGAGATATTACTGCGCATTCATTTGGACTGGAGCAGTTGTTTCCATCAATGAGTATCCTAAGTGTTCCAGAAAAGGTCGCAACCCATGTTATACTTGATCCGCCATTTGTATTTCCACAACCATCATCATCGAACGCAAGAGCACCTCCACCTGAATTGGCATAAAGTGTCATCTCAGTATCCCACGAAGCTGAGCATGTAGAGAACGTATATGTTTCACCCGCCACCACAGTTACTCGTGCATATCTGCCGGCATTGATGCAACCCGAATTTTGTGCAACACCTTGGGTAGCGATGGATATATTTCCACCTTGTGAAGAATTATTGTTGGCGCATTGAGCCAAGCAAAGATTTTGATCTAAAAGAAGAATAGCAAATAACGCGAAAATGTATTTGAGATGTTTCATAGCTTAATCGTCTTTTTCCGTTGAGCTGCCATTCATCCAGCGTTGTCGAATATTGTTGAAGAGGTATTCGTTACAAGCGGCCATACTTTGCTCTGTCAATTGTGTATTTGGATTGGTGTATACGCCGATGAAAAACCCTTGCTCATTGATTAGTTGAAGACATTCACATAGTTCCAATTGAGTTGTTCCGATCAATGAGAATTCGGCAGAACTTTCGTCATAAATAATTCTGGTGAGATCAGGAAAACAACGTTCCATGTGATTTCTGGCAACTTTCGACTCTTCGGAATTGAGCTTCGGTGCACTCTTAAGCACGCATACATAATTCTGGAGTTGAAAATTGGTCTGAGCAATTAGATCATTTGATAAAAATGCGCAAGCAGTAAAAAGAATAAAGAGGCGAAAAGGCATTTTTGGCAGTTGGTATTTGTCCAACCTACCTATTACGTGTTTGCGAATCAAATTGTTGCGCTTCCGTATGCTTTAGCGTTAGTTCGGCTAACTACTATTCTAGAACACAGTATGCAAGCGAGCAATTCTTTAGTTTGTAGAATGAAAGAAACATCCGTTCCAAAATACCCTTATTTCATTTGGGCATCTACAACAGCAATTCGAACCATATTGAGAATTTCTCTAACCGTGCAACCCATTTGTAAGATGTGAAAACTTTTTTTCATTCCTAAAAGTACAGGTCCCGTAGCTTCCATTCCGGCTAGTTCTTGAATGAGTTTGTAAGCAATGTTGCCAGAGGCAAGATTGGGGAATATGAGTGTATTTACTTTTTGTTCGGTAAGACGCGAAAAGGGAAAGTTCTCAATGAGCATTTCATTATTTAATGCGAAGTTTGCTTGCAATTCTCCATCAACAATAAGGTTGGGGTGCTCATTGTGTAAAATATTTACGGCTTTGGCCACTTTTTCAGCATCCTCGCCTAATGCAGAACCAAAATTGCTATAGCTGAGCATAGCTATGCGCGGTGTTATTTTCATTTTCTGAATGGCCTGAGAAACTTGCAAGGTGATTTCCACAAGCTCTTCGGCGCTTGGATTAAGATTCACTGTGGTGTCTGCCAAGAAATACGGACCAAGCTTAGTTTGAATAATGTACATCCCGCAAACTTTATTCACACCTTCGGCCATTCCGATACATTGCAATGCAGGCCTTATTACACGGGCATAATTTCTAGTCATGCCGCTAATCAGAGCTTCTGCTCTGCCAGTTTCGACCATCATAGCGCCGTAATAATTTCTTTCGCGCATTTGTCGTACCGCTTCAATTTGTGTCATTCCTTTCCGCTTTCTTTTTGCAGCCAAGATTTCGCCAAATTCTTTTCTGCGATCATAGTTTTCATCTGATCTTGGATCAATTATCTGCACATCGTCTAGGTCTAAGTTGTTCGAAGCAATGAGTTCTTTTATGCTTACAGCCGGCCCTAGTAAAATTGGAATGGCAATGCCTTCGTCGCGTGCCAATTCCGCAGCCTTCAATACTTTCAGGTTATCACCTTCTGCGAACACTACCCGACCGGGATTTTGTTTGGCTCTTTGGGCAATACTTCTGCTGAGGATATTGTCGCGACCCATCCGGCCAGCCAGGTCAGCACTATATTGATCCCAATTATGAATATTCACTCTGGCAACTCCACTTGCAATGGCAGCTTTGGCAACTGCTGTCGAAACCGTATTGATCAGCCTTGGATCCAAAGGTTTTGGAATGATGTAATCCTTTCCAAAAGTGAGTGTCTTGAGGTTATAAGCTTCAGTAACTTCCTCAGGCACTTGTTCTTTGGTTAATTCGGCTAGGGCAGTAACAGCGGCAAGTTTCATTTCATCATTGATGCATTTTGCCCTTACATCTAACGCTCCACGAAATATATAGGGGAAACCCAACACATTGTTTACCTGATTGGGGTGATCACTCCGACCTGTAGCCATTATTACATCTTCGCGTGCATTGATTGCTTTGTGGTATGCAATTTCCGGATCGGGATTGGCAAGCGCAAAAACGATCGGGTCTTTGGCCATTTTCAATAAAGATGAAGGTTCCAGAACATCTTTTTTTGACAGCCCCAAAAAGACATCTGCCTTATTCATGGCAGCATCCATTTCAATGTCACTGTTACCATTGGCGAATTTTATTTTTCTCTCGTCGAGATCTTTTCTGCCTTTGTGCACGAGGCCTTTACTATCAAACACAAAAATATTTTCCACTTTGGCCCCAAGTTTCAGCCATAGGTTTAGGCATGAAAGGGCTGCCGCTCCAGCACCGCTCACGATGATTTTGACTTTTTCAATTTTCTTTTCGGCCAATTCAAGGGCATTGATAAGCGCTGCGCTGCTGATGATTGCGGTGCCATGCTGATCGTCGTGCATGATGGGAATGTCCAGAATGTCTTTGAGTTTTTCTTCAATCTCAAAAGCTTCTGGAGCTTTTATGTCTTCTAGGTTAATGCCACCAAATGTGCCTGCTATATTTTTAACAGTTCTAACAAATTCATCTACATTTTCGGTATCTACCTCAATATCAATAGAATCAATATCGGCAAATATTTTAAACAGCATGCATTTGCCTTCCATTACAGGTTTTGATGCGGCCGGCCCAAGATTGCCCAGACCAAGAACAGCAGTACCATTTGAAATAACGGCAACAAGATTTCCTTTGGCAGTATATCGATAAACATCTTCCGGATTGGCTGCGATAGCAAGGCAGGGTTCGGCTACCCCTGGGCTATAAGCCAGCGCCAGATCGTGTTGGGTGCTATGCGGTTTTGTAGGAATGATTTCCAGCTTTCCCCTCTTCGGGAACTCATGGTATTCCAGAGCTTCCTTTTTCTTCACTTGGTTCATTTGCGGATTTTATTGAGGGGCAAATGTAGGATGGATAAATAATACCATTTCTGCTTGTAAAATGGCCTAAACTAGTTTATGATCACGAATTGGTAAATGGCGTTAGAGCAGCTTTATAGGCCAATGGAGTGAAACAGTATTGGACTACTACAGCTACCTAAACGGCTTCAGACAAAAAAGGGTAATATAAAAAAAACCACACCTTTTGAATGTGGTTTTGAATGATATATTGGTTTAGCCCAGAATCCGCATTGGGATTCGCTATGAAGTGCTAAACCCCAAAGATAACGAGTGCTCTCGCCAGATTTTTATTTAATGGTTTATACCCATACATCAAGAATGAAAATCGAGAAAGTGCTAGATATCACAGGGGGTTAGCGCTGCAATAGATTTCCAATGCGGAATCTGGGTTTAACTTATTTAGCAATAACAATGCGTACAGAGGAATGTACGGCTCCATCTACAATTAGATTACACACATAATTTCCATTCTCAAAGTCTTCAGAATTGATGAATACAATTCCCTGTTGATTTTGAAGAGTCGCCGATTTAACAACTGCACCAAGCAGATTAATAACTTCAAAACGAGCCGACTGCCCCGAGTGAGCAAAGGTGAGGTTTGTTGTTCCCACCACTGGATTTGGACCGGACAATTCAAGTTGACTTGACCTGTTGTATTCTTGAATTCCTACCACGCAATCTACATCTACAGCGAAGTTTATATCAACGCATGTTTCATCAGCAGGATAGTTGTGATCGAAGAAGCAATATTTCACGGTTGTTTGGCCTGGATAATTTTGGTGTTGGTAGTAGCAACTGAATGTGCTATTGGTTGCTCCGCCCGGTATAGTTACAAGCAAGTTTTCATTTGTGGGTGATTCTTCGGTATCCCAATTGTAGCATAGTGGTCCCCAGCAAAATTTATTGCGCGAACCACTCACTTCACTTAATACTTGCCGTCTCACACGGATGATTTTATCTGTATTGCTGGTGTTAATTACATCCCAGTGGGTATCTATTTCAAAATCATCAGGATTTTCAGTATTACCTAAAACACAGGTTAAAGGATCTACTAGAACAATGCTTTGAGCCTTCAAACCAAGAGAAATAAGACCTAGAAACAAAGCGAGAAGTACATTTTTTTTCATTTGTGAAAAGATTATTTGCCGTTTATAAGTCAAATATACTTTCGAAGTGTGTTCTACCCTTCTCAGAATTTGAGATGAATCTTGGTTTTCCATGCTCATTTTCCGGATATCCTTCCATCAGGAATGCTATTTGTTGTATACTTGAATCTTGATAAAGGTCAATGAAATAGCGGTATTCGTGCATTATCTAGAGGAATTTTTTGTTAAAACTATGGGCTTAGCAATCTAACATTCGTTCATTAGTAAGAGGGCAAAATAGGCGTTGAATGCACTATTTTAGCGGCTCGAAATACAAATAACACAATCAGACTCACATGAAAAAAGTTTTACTTTCTTTCGCTGTTGCTCTCACAGCGCTCGTGTCGTCGGCTCAAATTCCCAATGGAAGCATTGCGCCGAATTTTACAGGTACTGACCTAGACGGAAACACACACACACTTTATGATTATTTAGATCAGGGTTATCATGTGCTTCTAGACCTTTCTGCCACATGGTGTGGTCCATGTTGGAACTATCACAACTCTGGCGAGTTGGAATTGCTATGGGATGAGCATGGTCCAGATGGTGATCAGACTCTTATGATTCTGATGATCGAAGCTGATGGAACGACCAACACAGAATGTCTTTACGGTGCTAACGGATGCAATAGCTCCACGCAAGGCGACTGGGTTGCCGGAACTCCTTATCCAATCATCGACGATGCTTCAATTGGAGATCTTTATGAATTGGCTTACTTCCCTACAACTGTTATCATCTGCCCAAGCAGAGTAGTTGTAGATGCTCAGTCTATTCAACCGAGCGCAGCTACTGTTGAATCATTTATGGGCGATTGCGAAGTAGCTACATTTACGAATGACCCAGCAATCCTTGGTACATCAGTTGCCGGTGGTACATGCGACAACGCTGATGTAACACTTACAATAACTATCCAGAACTTTGGTACTGCCAACCTCACTTCAGCTACAATTCAAGTAACTGGCGGTGTTGGTAATATCACAGAAAACTGGTCTGGTAACCTTTCTACATATGAAACGGATGAAATCGTAATTGATGTTCCAATGAATGGAGCAGGAACTCTGAATATTACCGTAACATCATCTGATCAGGACCCATCAAACAGCTCCATGTCGGTTACGGCTGGTGTTGCGACGTCTACGAGTAATGTGCGTGTTGCTTACACAACTGATGAGTGGCCTGAGGAATTCTCTTGGATGATCATGGACGAGAATGGCAATTTGGTTGCAGAGGGTGGTCCATATGCTACCGGAACAGGCCCACAAGATCCAGCTATCGGATTCGACGACGTTTGGTTGGATGAAACTGGTTGTTACACTTTTGTAGCCATGGATGCATTCGGCGACGGTCTGCATGGTGCACAGTGGGGTGGTACAGATGGTAGCATCCAGGTATACGGTCTTACTGTAGGTGGTTTGCCACAAGGTCCATGGTTCAACTACGATGGCTCTTATGACTACGAAGAGGCTGCAGGTTTTGGTGAAGTGACGCAAGTAGTAAGCGTAACCAACAATGAGTTCGTTTCAGTACTTAGTGCATATCCAAACCCAACTAACGATATTACAAACATCAACTTCAGCGTTGCTCAAGCGGGTGTTGTATCTATCGAAGTGGTAAACGTACTTGGAGAAGTTATCATGGTAGACAACCAAGGTACTTTGAACGTAGGTACTTACAACCAACAAGTTGATATGAGTGCTTTGAGTGCAGGTGTTTATATGTTGAACATCCGTGCAAATGGCAACATCGCAACTATTCGTGTGAACCTCAATAAGTAAGATTATTTGAGATAGTTTTTAAAGAATCAGCAGTATGGTACAATCATTGTTTCCTACTGCTGATTCTTTTTTTTTGCATTATACATTAACACCATGAAACAAACCATTTTTGTACTCGCTTCTCTTCTATTTGCAGGAATAGCCGTTGCCCAGGATGCCAAAGTACCTAGTGTTCAGTTAAAGGATTTGGAAGGCAATTCAGTAGATACCGGAACAATATCTAACGATGGAAAACCTATTATCATTAGTTTTTGGGCGACTTGGTGTTCTCCTTGTAAAAAGGAGTTGAATGCTTATGCCGAGCATTACGCAGATTGGACGGAGGAAACTGGTGTTAAGATTATAGCTGTGAGTATAGACGATCAGCGTAGTCTTACAAGGGTAGCTCCTTACGTGAATAGTGTTTCATGGGATTATGTGGTGTTGCTCGATGCAAATAAAGCCCTAGCAAATGCTATGGGAGTGGTAAATGTGCCGCACACGTTTCTAATTGATGGCTCGGGCAATATAGTTTGGCAGCATAACAACTACTCCGATGGCGACGAAGATGAGTTGTACGAGCAATTGCTCAAGCTCACAGGCAAATAGTTTTTTGATCCGAAAGGATTTTGTTTTAGTGTATTAACCAACCAGTTTTTTATGTACGCCAAAATCATGGGGCTAATCTTAGCCTCTTTTGTCACATACTCTTGTGCCATTGGCCAGGAAGGGAACAAACCACCTCTTCAAGGCCAATTGCATGGAAATTTTCAAATGTTATTTCAGCAGTACAACGAAGACTCATTGATTGGTGCACAGGTGCCAGAGCAGAAAACAGCGATGAATGCTTTTGGAAATTTCACTTATACTTTAGGTGGTTTTTCTGCAGGTGTTCGTTTTGAAAGTTATCTCAATTCAATATTGGGCTATCCCGGTCGATTTACGGGGTCAGGCATTGGGTATCGTTATGCACAATATAAGAACGACTTATTTGACATTACAGTTGGTAATTTCTACGAACAGTTTGGCAGTGGAATGACGTTGCGTGCATATTGGGAGCCCAATCTGGGTATAGATAACTCTCTCGATGGAATGCGAATCATTTTCACACCTTTCAAAGGAATAAGTCTGAAGGGCATTTATGGCCATCAGCGCCTAGACTTCATCAACAAAGTTGAATTGACGGAAGGAATTGTTCGTGGTGTAGATGGGGAGTTGTTTTTAAATGACTTAATCCCTTCATTGGCCGAGTCTAAAACGAAAGTGACGGTCGGTGCGAGTTTTGTGAGTAAATATCAATCTGGAGAAACCATTCAAAAGGACACTTTGGTGCTCATGCTACCGAACAATGTGGGTAATTCCGGAGCTCGTTTTCAAATCAATCATGGTGGATGGATGGTGACAGGGGAATACGTGAAGAAAATCAATGATCCAAATGCGGACAATGGATTTATATATAAAGATGGAGAGGCTATTTTATTTAACGCGGGATATAGCCAAAAGGGTTTTGGATTGAATGTGGGTTACAAGTTTTTAGATAACATGGCTTATCGAAGCGACCGCGACCTTTTGCTTTTCGATGTGCCCATTAATTTCATGCCAGCCATTACCAAACAGCACACCTATAATCTGGCAGCTACATTATATCCTTATGCAACTGTTCTAAATGGTGAAGTAGGGGCAATGGCAGAAGTCTTTTACACCTTCAAAAAGGAGTCTGCTTTGGGTGGAAAATATGGCACTAATCTCAGTGTCAATTTTGCTGCAGCAAACAGCTTGGACTCAACCAATTTTCAAGGCAGAGAAGGTTTAATAGAGGGTTATCAGACCAATGGCTATGGTTTTGGCGACAAAAAGTTTGTGCGGGATTTGAACATCGAGATCAAGAAAAAGGTTAATAAAGACTTGACTTTGTTGTATTCCTATTTCTACTTTGAATTCAATACAGAGGTAACACCTGTAACTCAGGATTTCAAGGGAATTGTATATGCTGATATTCACGTCGCAGAGGTTCAATACAAAATTGCTCCAAAGCACTCGATACGCGGTGAGTTTCAAGCATTGTTTTCAGAGCAGGACAAAAAGGATTGGGCCACAGTTTTGGTAGAATATACTTTTTCACCACACTGGACCGTTGGGGTGCTTGATCAGTATAATTATGGAAATGACAATCCCGACAATCGTGTTCATTATCTTTACGGTACTGTGGGCTACATAAATGGTTCCAATAGGATTAGTGTCGGTTATGGAAAAAGACGAGAAGGAATTTTCTGTATAGGTGGGATTTGCAGGGCCGTGCCTGCGTCCAATGGATTAGAATTAACAGTAAGTAGTAGTTTTTAAAACGATTATAAGGCGATGAAAAAGTTCTTATTTCTATACTTTGTTCTTTTTACAATGATCACTTCATGTGACATTATAGATAATCCAATTGTGGATTATGGAATTGGATATAGAGAAGATCTATACGGCTCGGCACCCACATTCGGTCCAGCTACAAATTCATGGCGCAACGTTCTACTCGAGGATTTTACAGGTCACGATTGCGGAAACTGTCCTGATGCACATGTGGTGGCCGACGAAATTCTTGCCAACAATCCAGGGCGAGTTGCTGTAGTTTCGATTCATGCCGGTCCTTTGGCTGAACCACTTCTACCGGATTTCCCAAATGATTACCGAACGACGGAGGGAGAATTTTACTTCGCTCAGTTGTCATTTCAAGTGAATCCAATTGGCCGAGTGAGCAGAGAAGGAGGCGCTTCTAATATTTGGAGCCATGCTCAATGGACTGCTGAAGCCATCAATCAGATGAACGATGCACCTGCAGTTGTATTGCAAATGGAGTTGGACATGGATACTGTACTTGGTAATTTAAATATTCATGTGTACGATCAGTGGCTGCAAGCTTCAAGTGGAAACCAAAACCTAGTCTTGCTTATTACAGAGGGTCCAATCATTGGTCCTCAGCTTGAGTACACCCCAGAGGCCATAATCCATGAAGATTATGAACACAAGCACATGCTGAGGGCAGCTATTTCAGGGCCAGATGGTCTTTCAATTGCAAAAAGTCCTGTGCAGGGAGAAGCGGGTACTAGTAGTTACACCTATGAATGGAATAGCAATTGGAAGTGGGGAAAATCTTACGTCGTAGCCTTTGTGGTAAATGCAAGTAATGGAGAAGTTCTCAATGTTATTGAAAAGAAGATATATGAATAAAATTCTCCACTTCGCCCTTTTTGTGATCTGCATTTTTTTTCGTGCGGAGTTATATTCTCAGGTCGATTTTCAAGGGGGTATTCGTGGAGGTTTAGTTTCAAGTCAAGTCAGTGGCGATGGTCTTGCGGGTTGGAATAAGTTTGGTGGTGCAGCAGGCGCCTTTGTGCAAATGGGTTTCAATGAAAGGAGTTCAGTATCCTTCGAAATTCTATATGCGAATAAGGGAAGTCGAAAACCTGCAAACGCGGATAACGATGATTTCAATACTTTCACAATGAAGTTGAATTACATTGAAGTTCCTATCACATACAATTATAGGCGAAATAATGTTCAGTTTGATTTGGGCCTATACGCAGGTGTACTCACAGGATCCGAAATTGAATTTAATGAAGCGAATTACTCCATTGAGCCGGCCTTTAACACCACAGATATTGGGGCTTTGGGAGGAGTGCATTGGCTCGCAAGCGAAAAACTTTCGTTCATTTTAAGGGCTTCATCTTCAATTCTGCCGATTCGTCCAGCGCCAAACCCGGTTCAAAAGTTTAGTTATTACGAGCAAGGTCAATACAACCAAGCTCTTTATTTATTGATTGGTTATTCATTTTGACGGCGAACATTTTCCTTCTCATTCTCTTGTAATACTTCTAATCAGAGAGAAAAAGATGTTGAGGTTCTAATTTTTGCTACCTTCGTAATCGTGAAAAGGCTTTTTATATATCTTCTTATTGTGTCTGTTACCTTTTCCATGACAGATTTCGATCAGTTACTCAGCGTGCCTGAACTATTCAGTCATTACTTAGAGCACAAGGAGGAAGAAGAGGATTTGTCGTTTATCGAGTTTATACACGCTCATTATTGTCCTGAGCACAAACATTGCGGACATGAGACCGAAGATTCAGGGACATTTCCCTATCAAAAAGTAGATTCAAGTATATACACATCTCTATGTATAAGTGAGGTGAATGAGGAGATCAGATTTTACAGTTTTTCATCTTCATTTACTTCGAGCGCATGTCACATCGAGCAATTCTGCTCTGAATTGTACACAGATATTTGGCAGCCCCCAAAACTCGTTTCGTAAAGGGTCCTGTATAGGGCTCTTGGGTTTGAGATGTTAGTTTGGAAAGATCGCTCCTCGTTGGGTTAATCTGAATTTGCTTCTCCTGTGGTGCATCGGAACCAACTATTTCGGGTGTACTAACTGTGTTCAACAAATAATTTTTACTGCCCTATGCTGAATCGATTAATACGGTTCTCATTAGCCAATCGAATGTTTGTGGTGGCTACCGCTGCATTTGTAATGGTTTATGGAACGATTACAGTAATCAATTTACCGGTCGATGTGCTTCCCGATCTCAATAGACCGCGGGTTACAATTTTTCTAGAGGCTAATGGCATGGCACCGGAGGAGGTTGAAACTATTGCCGTAACTCCGGTAGAAGTTGCAATGAATGGAGCCCCGGGTGTAAAGTCTGTGCGGTCGAGCAGCGCCGTTGGACTCGGCCTCATTTATGTGGATTTCGATTGGGGTATGGATATATACATGGCCCGTCAGATGGTTTCAGAAAAATTACTTACGGTTGATTTGCCCGAAGGAATTAAACCTATCATGGGTCCAGTAAGCTCTATCATGGGGCAGATTATGAATGTTTCTGTGAGCGGCGATAGTACATCTGCTTCCGATTTGAGAACACTTGCGGACTTTACCATTCGCAGGAGATTGATGAGTATTAAAGGAGTTTCTCAAGTGATCTCCATTGGAGGCGACAGAAAGCAATTTCAGGTATTGCTTTCTACTTCAAAGATGAAGCAATTCAATCTAACGGTAGATGAAGTGGAGTATGCTATGCAAAGGAGCAATCTGAGCACAACGGGTGGTTTTTTTGATCGTTATGGAACAGAAGTACTCATTCGCACAGTCGGATGGATTTCGAATGTGGAGGATGTAAAGCAAATAGTAGTTGCATACCGAGAAGGAATTCCCATTTTGCTAAACCAAGTTGCCATAGTTGAGTTTGGCGCAGCGATTAAGAGAGGAGATGGAAGTCTCAATGGAAGACCATCGGTTATTCTCACTGTAGAAAAGCAGCCGAGTGGCAATACAGTGGAAATTACGGACGAAGTGACAAGGGCTTGCGAGGAATTGAAGGCTTCGTTACCCGCTGATGTGAAATTGAATCCCACCATTTTTCAGCAAAAAGATTTTATAACCAATTCCATCACCAATGTCGAACATGCTCTGCGCGATGGTTTCATATTGGTAGTGATTATTCTGTTTTTATTCCTTTTGAATTTTAGAACAACGATCATTACCCTAACTGCAATCCCACTGTCGATAGTCATTACGGCAATTATTTTCAAAGCCTTTGGAATTTCGATTAATACTTTAACCCTAGGAGGACTGGCAATAGCTATTGGAGAGTTGGTAGATGATGCGATTGTAGATGTCGAAAATGTTTTTCGAAGATTGAAGGAAAATCAGAAATTAGATAAACCACGCCCAACAATGAGAGTGGTTTACGAAGCGAGCAGTGAAGTCCGAAATTCAATTGTATATGCCACTATAATTGTTGTCTTGGTATTTCTCCCTCTATTTTGGTTAGAAGGAATGGAAGGCAGGATTTTTGCTCCATTAGGCATTGCATATATCACTAGTATTGTTGCCTCCTTGGTTGTTTCACTTACAGTTACTCCTGCCTTATGCTCTTATTTACTTACACGATTCAAAAAGGGTAAAGAAGAAAGAGAAAGTGCTTTAGTCCGCTGGCTGAAAAATCAGGAAAGACGAACATTGAATTGGGCTTTCAACAAGACGCGTTTCGTTATTGGAATTTCTATTTTATTGGTAGCAGGTTCTCTGGCGTCGATTCCGTTTTTTGGAACAGAATTTCTTCCTCCATTTAATGAAGGTTCATTCACGGTAAATCTATCGGCACCATCGGGAACATCACTCGAGGAAAGCAATAGAATTGGCACCATTGCGGAGAACCTCATTCTCAAAGTTCCGGAAGTTGAATTTGCCAGCAGGCGAACAGGGCGCGCTGAACTAGATGAACATACAGAACCTGTTTCAAACTCTGAAATCGACATTAAACTTCGCGAGAATATTGAACGATCAAGGCTTGAGGTGATAGCAGACATACGCATGGAGGTTTCAGTTTTGAAGGGTGTTACAATAAACATTGGCCAACCTATTTCGCACAGAATAGATCATCTATTAAGTGGCGTCAGGGCTCAAGTAGCTATTAAGTTGTTTGGAAATGAACTAACCGAAATGAGAACCACTGCAGGTAAGATTGCAGAAACGATTTCGACTGTACCCGGGGTCGTAGATGTTCAAGTGGAAAGACAGGTAATGATTCCACAATTGCTTATTCGATTGCGCAGAGAGGACTGCGTGCAATATGGAGTGCAAGTGGGGAAGGTTGCTGAAGATTTGGAAATATTCTATAATGGGAAAGTTCAATCGCGGATTTTCGATGGCCAGAAGTCATTTGATTTTGTTTTGAGAGCAGAACAAGATGAACGTGTGAATTTAGACAACATCAGAAATTCTCTTGTTCATAATATCAATGGTGAGTTGATTCCATTGCAACAAATTGCTGACATCGAATATGCAAGTGTTCAGAATAGTATTTCGCACGAAAATTCTCAGCGTAAAATTAATATTAGTTGTAATGTTCAGGATAGAGATTTGGGCAGTGCGGTTCAAGAATTGCAGGCAAAACTGAAATCCGAAGTGAAGTTGCCGGATGGAGCCTACATTGTATACGGAGGGCAGTTTGAAAGTCAACAGAGTGCTTCCAAGACTATTTCACTGCTTAGTATAGTTGCATTGCTCGGAATCTTCATGGTCCTGTATCACCATTTTAAGTCGTGGAAACTGGCATTGCAGATCATGATAAACATTCCTTTAGCACTGGTTGGAAGTGTTCTGGCGGTGGCTATTACAGGTGGAACATTTAGCATCGCAACGATGGTAGGTTTTATCACCTTAACAGGTATTGCATCGAGAAATGGGATTATGATGATTTCGCATTATATCCATTTGATAGAACATGAGGGAGAGGAATTTTCCAAAAAGATGATTATGCGTGGATCATTGGAAAGATTGGTTCCGGTGATGATGACCGCACTGGTGGCGGCTCTTGCCCTTATACCCCTCACCCTTGATAAACAAGCTCCTGGAAAGGAAATACTCTATCCCGTTGCAACAGTTATTTTGGGTGGTTTGATTTCATCAACACTACTCAACATGGTTGTAATTCCAACTGTCTTTTGGAGGTACGGCGAAGCTTCGTTAAAACAGTATTTCGAGAAGAAGAAAGAACATATAGAAAATTTTAACACCGACGAACATGAAGCGTAATTCGGAAGCATCAAAAGTGTTATGGCCCTTATGTTTTGTGGCCTTCACATCATTCTTTTCGGTTCAGACTTTCAGTCAAGTTATCACTTTGAGTGAAGCAAAATTGAAGGCTGAGCAGAGCAGTGCACTTGTTCAATCTGCTTTGTTAGAGTTGGAGTCGAATAGAGAAATGGAAGGAACAGCTTTTAATTTGTATCAGCCGCAATTGCTGTTGCAAGCACCGACCGGAAATTTTTATACGATTGGTGTTCAACAGAACTTTGATTTTCCCTCTGTGTACTCCGCTAGAAAGAGTGTACTAAAAAGTGAAACAGATCGATCTGAAATAGAGGCTGAATCGACTAAACGAGAGGTTCGTTATAAAATTGGCGACTTATACATTCATTGGCAAACACTTGAATCGTTGAGTGATTATTATGGAAAACAACAGAACGATTTTTTAGAAATACGCAATGCGGCGGTCCGCAGTTTTGAAGCGGGTGAAATAGATCTCCTAGAAAAATCTTTTGCGGAGTTAAAATATCTTGAGGCCACACGAATCTTCGGTGCTCATAAATCTCAACGAGATGCAGTGAAACGATCCTTGGTGGGTTATTTGGGACTATTGGAAGGCGCTGTGTGTGATACATTGGGTAAAAACATGCAACTGGTGGCGTGGAGTACTAATGCATGGCGCTCGGCGTTGGTGGAGCTTGCCATGGCTGATGTGAAATTGAGCGAGGGTAAATTTAAATTACTCAAAAGGCAGAATCTACCCGGGTTCTTCGTGGGATATATGAATCAAGGCGAAAGAAGTTCAGCATTTGAAAATAGATTGAATGCCGGAGTTTCTATTCCACTTTGGTTTTGGCATACAGGAGCATCCAAGAGATCGGCTAAGCTTATTTTGGAAAAGTCTCAAAGGGATCTTGAAGCTGTACAAATTGAAGTTAATCAGCAATTTCAGATTGCTACAGGGAGGCACGATGCTTTGGTGCAATCAATCCTTATGATGAAGGGTGAGAGTCTTCCCTTGGCATCTCAGTTAATCAATAATGCCGGCAGAATGTATGAGGCGGGAGAAATTTCTCTGTCAGAATACATTCGAATGAGAAGCGATGCAGCTCAAACGGAATTGTCATATATACAGCAATTACAGGAATTATTGCAAACGCAAAATCAATTACAATTCATTACAGCAATACAATGAAAATATTACTTTTCTTATTGATATTTATACCTGTGCCAATGTTTGCGCAGGACGATCATGATCACAGTCACGGTGGACACGACCATTCTTCCGAAGCGATGGAAGAGTCGCCAAAATTGAGGAGAATTGCCGAATCTACATCGTCAAAGTACGAAGTGGTGATTAGTTATGGAGACGTTCACTCGAACGAAGAATCTACACTAAATATCTTTATCAGTGACATGGAGACCAATGCAGCCTTAGATAGTTTGAATATCACATTGAGATGCCCGGATATGAATAACAAGGGTTTCGAACTAAAATCTAAAGAAAAGGGTTTTTATGAATTCAAGGTTTCTTTTCCAAAGGATGGGTACTATGATTTTCATGTTGATCTAGATGGACCAAAGGGCAGTGCTACTTTGGTTCTGAGAGATGTGGTTGTGGGTGGCCACACACATGATGAAGCTGAGCACACGGACACAGAGGCATGGTACAAAAATCCATGGGTTGCTTTTTTGGGTGGTGTAGTGCTCATGTTACTTGTGTTCTTTTTTATCAATAGGGCAAAAGGTCGGAGAACATTGGTTGTAATGATTATTTTTATGGTTGTGAGCTCTCGAGAGGCGTTATCTCCGGCTTTAATGCAGGCACAAGACGATGGACACGACCACAGTCATGGGGCTAGTTCAAATGCAAAAAGTTTGTTGACAGATGAATTTTCGATACAAAAGGAGACACAGTTTTTATTCGAAATTCTAACGTCGAGGATACGCTCCGATTCTTTTAAGCCAGCGCGAAAGATTATGGGAAGAGTCATTGCAGCTCCAAATGGTTTTGCTGAAGTTCATGTTTCTCAAACCGCACAGATCGAATCGGTAAATGTGAAAGTAGGGCAAAGGGTAGAGAAGGGTCAATTGTTGGCCACGGTAAAACTATTGACTGATGCAGCTTCTCAAACATCGTTTCAAGCTGCATTGCATGAGGCAGAGTTTGAATATGCGGCAGCAAAAAAGGAAGTGGATCGTTTAAAATTGATCAGTGACATCGCAAGCAAGAAACAACAGGAGGAGGCTATGAAACGTTTTCAAATTGCCGATGAGAATCGGAAATTGCTTGCTTCAGGTGGTTCAAGATCCATGATATTGAAAGCACCCATTGCTGGCGTAGTAGAACCTTTTTCAGTTTCTCCGGGTGGGTCAGCGCAAGCGGGCGAACTACTTTTCAGTGTATCTAATTCTGCTCATGTTTTAATTGAAGCACAAGTTTTTGACGGAGACATGGAAGCGGTGCGCAACGCAACTGGATTTATGGCTCAATGTACGGATGCGAGAATGTCCAGTGTTAAATTGGATGGCGTAGTCGAAAGATTGAATCCGGTGAATCAATCTCAAGTGGTAATATTTAGTTTGGATAACGCTGAGGGAATTTTACAAATTGGAGAATTCGTTTCAGTTTTTGCCTTGGAAAGTGGTGCTAGCGGAAATCAATATGTGCCGAACGCCGCCATGAATGAGATCAATGGAAAACCGGTAGTTTTTGTGAAGGAAAGCGCAGAAAAGTTTCGAATCGAGTACGTTTCAATCGGGAGAGACAATGGCTTATACACAGAGATTTTGAATGGACTCAATGAGGGAGAACTTGTAATAACAGGAGGCTCATATCAAATGAAAATGATATTTTTGAATCAATAAGGATTTTGATAAAAGGAACTTACATTTAACCCGAATCATGCGCTGGAGATATCGGAATTCATCGGTCGAACTATTACTTTGTTCCATCGTATAGATTCGAGAATCCCGCAACGCATTAACCTCAATATGCTTCCAATGCGCAATGCAAGATTAAATTATACATTATGAAAAGGATGAAGTACGTAGTTTTATTATTTGGCGCTATTCTATTCGCATCTTGTGGGGAGAATACAAATGCAGGCGCAGACACAGTTCCAGCCGGAGAAACTGAAACCCACGAGCATGCCGACGGCGAAGAGCATGATGGACATGTTCACTCAACTTATTACACTTGCACCGATCACCAGGATGTACACGAACACGAGTCAGGAAAATGCCCGAAGTGTCAAAAGGACTTAATAGCGATGGAGGAAGAGGCTCATGAAGGTCATGAACACCACACCTATTACTCTTGCTCGGAACATACCGAAGTGCACGAGCATGAGGCTGGTAAGTGTCCGAAGTGTCAAAAGGATTTAATAGCGATGGAGGAAGAGTCGCACGATGATCACGAAGGTCGTGAACACCATTCTTACTATACATGCTCAGAGCATACGGATGTGCACGAACATGAGGCAGGTAAATGTCCAAAGTGTTCGAAAGATTTGGTTGAAAAGAAGGAGTAAACCGAAATCATTTAATGGTGCATTTTTGAGTCGGTCATACAGCATTGTGCGTCTCTCGAGATCAATTGGATTTCGATATCCCTTTGCGAAAAAGTAGGAATTTGTACCTGAACGCATTATTCAATTTTTTGGAAAAACAAAACCGCCTCAGTGGGCGGTTTTATTTTGAGTTGTATTCAAAAGATGTATCTACAATTTCTCAAATTCCTTGAACAATGGTTTTTCCATTTTGTCTACTGCTGCTTTCCACAAGACCCAATCGTTTTGAAGAAGTTGATTGACTTGTTCAACAATTTTGTCTGTTTCTTGCTCAAGTTTGCTCACGGCAATTTCAGCATTCCCTCCCGGTCTAGAGGATCCCGTGTCAATATGCGAAAACGACGACCACATGATATCTGAGTATCGTGTTTCTAAGTCTGAAATCCCCTTTACTCCATCCGGGGTCATGTATAATGCTTCAATCGCTTTAATGCGAGTAGCTATTGAATCAGCCTTAGAAAGCAAATCCTTTTTAAGACTGTCGTTTACATTGGTCAGACTCTTTTTCACCAAATCAATTGTCTTTTTTGCTGTTTTCAACTGCTCGAATCCTTTGTCGGCGCGTTCCACACTTTGTTTAATGCGATTGTAAAGTCTCATATGATCCGCTTGTGCTTCAGTATTAAATGGAATCCTCGGATCGTTGTGTACCACCACTTCTGTGGAATCCCTATTTCCTTGATAGTCGAATACAACTTTATATTTTCCAGGAACCACTGATGGACCATTGCCGGGCTCTTCCATTTCTTCCGGATTTCGTTCTCTGCGACTTGGCCAGTTAAAACCTTTTGTATCGAAATGCCAATTCAACCTGTTCAGTCCGGTATCTGGTTCATGTTCGAAACTGCGAAGCGTATCGCCGCTCATAGACAGAATAGTGATTTTTGTTTTTTTCTCCTTTTTTTCTTTTTTGTCTTTTTCGTCTTTTTCGTCTTCTTTCGTTTCAGATGGCTCCACGGCAGCTTCTTTTTTCTTGGAAGAATTTGAGCTGTTATTGTCTTTTTCCTTCTTTTCCGGGTCTACGGTGAAGTGATATTGCAGGAGCACTCCCGACCCTTTGTTATCGCCGGTATAGTGATGATCTGCTGGGAAACGTTGTCCACGAGGTCTAGTGTATTTAGCCATATATGCATCTGGAGAGTCGTATACATGAATTTTCTTTTTGAGAATATCCGGACCCAACGAAGCGAGATCGCGCAATGGTTGAATGGCATCCATCACAAATGCAGCTCTTCCAAAGGTGCCTATAACCAAATCATCTTCCCGTTCTTGAATCTTCAAATCTTGTGTAGCCACGGATGGATAGTTTTCGGTCCATTGGGTCCAATTGATTCCCCTATCAATCGAAACATATAGCCCATTCTCTGTACCCAAAAAGAGAAGGCGTGGCTCTTTGTGATCCTGAGCTATGCTAAGACAATGCCCATTTACTTTCTTTTCATCCACTAAATTTTTCCATGTGGTTCCCCCATCAGCGGAATAGAAGAGATACGGTTTCCAGTCGTTTTGACGATAGTTGTTCACTACTACAAACACTTCTTTATTGTTCGAAGGACCGAGAACTACCTGACTTATCCAACCATTTTTAGGCCAACCCGTAATGCCTTTCGAGATATTTTTCCATGTTTTTCCTTTGTCTTTTGTCAATTGAAGATTGCCATCATCCGTACCCACCCAAATGGTACTTGCATCTTTATGGTCTGGGCAAATGGAAATGATGGTACAGTAATTTTCTGCCGCTGTGGCATCAATCGTTAGTCCACCACTTTGAGCTTGATTGAGTTTGTTGGTGTCGTTTGTTGTTAGATCCGGTGAAAGCAATTTCCATGATAGCCCTCTATCGGAACTGTAATGCAAAAATTGACTTCCAAAATAAACCCCTTCTGCAAGATGCGGGTCAATACCAATGGCAGCATTCCAATTGTATCGAAGATCGATAGTATCCGGATGTTCTGGTCTTACAAATCGATTTTCTCCTGTTTCTGAATCAATGTGCATCACATTACCTCCTTGCGACATGGCATATAGATATCTCGAATCTTTCGGATAGGGGACTACATCAAAACCATCGCCAAATGCGACCTCTAGCCAATCTTCATCGCGTATTCCATCTTCATGCCATACATAGCCAGGTCCTTTCCAACTTCCATTGTCTTGCATACCTCCATATACATGGTAAGGTATATCATTATCTACATTGATGTGGTAGAATTGTCCGAGTGGTAGGTTGTTTACGAACTGCCAATTAGCACCTCCATCGCGCGAAATATTTAAGCCACCATCGTTTCCTTCTATCATGAATTTTGGATTTGTGTCACTAATCCAAAATGCATGGTGATCAGGGTGAACGCCCCAATATGGAAGTACAGTGCCCCAAGTTTTTCCCCCGTCAATACTTTCGCTAAAAATGCTGTGCAAATAGAAGAGATGGTTTTCGTTTAATGGATCAACATAAATTTCGTGATAGTAAAAAGGCCTATCGTCAACGCCTTCTTTTGTTACGAGCGACCAGGAAAATCCACCATCAGCAGATTTATATAGGCCCGTGTTTTTACATTCAATGAGGGCATAGATCACTTTTGGATTAGATGGAGCAATGGCCAAACCAATTCTGCCAAGTTCTCCTTCGGGTAGTCCATTTTTTTCTGTGAGCTTTGTCCATTTTTTTCCGCCATCTAAAGTCATGTGAAGTCCACTTCCCTTTCCGCCACTATTGAAGAAATATGGCTTTCGACCAAATTCCCACATCGCTGCAAAAAGTTTATTCGGATTTCTTGGATCTATAACGAGGTCTGCGCAGCCGGTGGAGTCATTTACGTACAAGGATTTTATCCAGTTTTTTCCGCCATCTTCTGTTTTGTATACACCTCTATCTGGATTGGGTCCCCACACCGAACCGGGGCAACCGGCAAAGACGTTGTTGCCATTTGAAGGATCGACAATTACACGATGAATGGTTTTAGTCTTTTCGAGGCCTGCAATGTTCCAATTGCGACCAGCGTCTATACTTTTATAAATGCCGGCTCCGCTTGTATGCGAATTTCTTGGATTGCCTTCTCCTGTTCCGGCCCATATTACATCAGGATTGGAGGAATCTATGGCCACAGACCCTATACCTTGTAAGGGCTGTTTGTCGAAAATGGGAGCCCAAGTAGTTCCTCCATTTTCACTTTTCCATAATCCACCCGAGGCTGTACCCACATATATAGTATTGGGATCATTGTCCAAGGCATCTATTGCAGTTACCCTGCCGCTTGTTACCGCTGGGCCAATCGATCGCATCGATAAATCTTTCAACTGGTCAGTTGGAATGCGCTGTGCGCTGCTGGAAATAGAAAGTAGTAGAGAGATTAAAAGAATAAGGGAACTTTTCATAGAAGTGCTAATGTGGTTTCGACGAAGTACTAAGACAATTGCGCTAAGGAAATGTTTCTGTCCTTTCCAACCAAAATATTTTTGTTGAAAGGCAATTATGGAGGTTTTTATGGTCTATATTTTATCGCGCATTGCGCATTTGAAGCATCTTGAGGTTAATGCGCTGCGGGATTCCCGAATCTACACGATGGAATAAAGTAATAGTTCGACCTATGAATTCCGATATCTCCATCGCGTGATTCGGGTTTATCCATTCTGATTATTAAATAGTCCATGCTGCACTGCGCATCGGAAGTTTTTTTGGGTAATGCGCTGTAGCATCTTGCATGCATGAAGTGGTAAATGCCGTCAAAGTAGCTGTTATAGACCAATGGAGTGAAATGGAATTGGACTATTACAGATACATAAACCCAAATCACGCGATAGAAAAATTGCACCCTAATTTTGCCGATGAATGCAGTATTCTATCGCTTAGATTCGAGAATCCCGCACGCATTCTACAAAAATTGCCCTAATGCGTAATGCGGGATAAACGATATTGGACAGTGAATTCATGATTATCAGGCCTATTAAAGTTTTGGCTAGGGCTTAAATCATTCTCTCGTTCGGTACAAAAACGGAAAGAACTAGAGCTTACTGCATGGCAATTTACACCAGTTTCTTTTTTTTAGTAGTCCAAAGTATTTTATAATCTTGAATTGGTAAATAACTTGTGGTAGCTCTTAATTGGCTTGACCCCCTATTATTCGGACAATTTCGCTGTTGAGCAAATTTAATACAAAATTGTGACTTCTTTTGTAACGCAAGAAGCGACCGACGGCGACGTGTAAACGGTCGTCTCATGGTTGTAAGCGAAGGAAGTCATTTCTCCGCTTTTTCTTTTTAAATGGTTGCCCTTCGCGCGAATTATTTTTGCAAGAAGCTCCCTCTGGCTCAGAATGCCGGGTATCTCATAAAGTGGGTATCATAATTTGATTTTCACACCCTTCTTGGGGACAATACATGAAGGCACCAAATCATTTTCCCTTGCTTTTCGGAAAATCTCAGGTGGTAATCCTTTGGTTGATGTATGTGTTCTGTTCTGATTATAGTTCTTGTAAAATACACGCAAGCGATTTTTTAGGGAGTCAAGATCAAAATGCTCACGCTCAACTGAAGCGCTCATTGTAGCATGAAAGCTTTCGATGTAACCATTTTCCTGAGGAGTGTACGGATGAGTATATAGATGTTTGATGCCATTGTTTTTGAAGAATTCCTTGATCAAATCGGCTACAAACTGTGGGCCATTGTAGCTTATGACAACAAGGGCGATGTCCGAGCTGGCACGACCTGCTGGCTCAAGATGTTGTTAAATGATTATTTCCCATAGCTGCCGTACTTCTACAGCCCGAACAGAGTATCCAGTGAAACGGTCAAGGACCTCCCTGGTAAAAGTATCAATAACGCTTAGGGTATATGCTTGACACCGCTCTTTTACAAGCCAATGTGACTTAATATCCATCTGCAAATGGCTTAATGGTTCTGTTGGATTTAGCACTCTGTATTGTACGTATTTCTTGTTCCTGTTCTTCGACTTCCTTTTATTCTTTCCTGTGATATTCAGTCGCTTCATCATTCCCTCTACCTTCTTATGATTGATGATAAAGCCACTTAATTGAAGTTGCGCTGTCATACGAATGGCTCCACATTTCAGATCAGGATTTTGATCGATCTTTACCATTTCCTTTTCGACCAATTCGTTTGGTACCTTCTGATTGACACCTTCAGTCAATCGCCCGGTATGCGTGCTTAGAGGGCGCCCACGACTCCTCGAATTTATAGGCTTATAGTAGTACTGATGTTTTGTCATCTCAGCCAATTCTAGACATTTGTTGCGTGTTAATCCTCTGGAGATGTAGTAATTCACGACCTCCTTACGTTCGCCTGCGCATACTTTTTTTTCAAAAGTTCACCCTTCATTTGGGACTCAAGTTGCTCTTTAATCAACAAGTCCTTTAATTGTTGATTCTCCTTCTGTAAGCGCTTGATCTCTTTCAAATGTTCCTTGGTCATCCCATGTTGCAGACCAGCATCACCCATCTCATCGTACTTCTTCTTCCACTGATAATAGCTGGCCTCATAGATACCATACTTCTTACATGTAGCGGCAACACCCGAAAGGGCGCCATCTTTGAGAATTTTCAATTTCTCTTCTTTGGTCCTGTGGACTTTGGTCTTTCTTTCTTCTGACATGACTATACAAATTTAAGACTAGTCTTGTCCGATTCATTAAAGGGTTAAAACACTCATATCTGGATAAATAGAATATGAAATGTAAACAATTTTGTTCCCTACATACCTTTCACAACATCTTGTTCTATTCAATAGCAATTTTGTTTCGTTTAGTTAACGAGGATAAAACTCAGGTTACTCTGAAATTGACGTCTTTTTAATGTTTGGAAGCAATATCATCAAAACTTGGAGGTATTTCATAGTGTTTTTAACAAAGCTCAATTTTTTCCTTTTTGATGTACTATTGAATAGAAAACGCTATTTACTTCTTCTTTAATCCCGTTCTTTGTTCATTCTGCAATAGATTCGCTTTCAAAGTGACCCAGAAGAAGGTTCTGCATATAACACCATGGTATCCGAGTGATCAGAATCCCGCCTTTGCCATTTGGATTCAGCGGCATATCGAATGTTTGTCTCCCCATTTCGACCAACACATACTTCATTTGGATATCGATTTTGGGGGTTTGAATTATAAGAAATCTGAAAGTCCCGGAATAACACACATACGAATTCGAATTCCGATAATGATTTGGCGAGTACGTGAATGGATGTTTTTGTTTGTGTTAATGTCGTTTTGTATTCGCCGAAAAGTGTCTTCGAAATTCGACATTGTTAATTTTCATATAGCCTATCCTGCTTGTATACACATTCACCGAATTGCATCATTGCTTCCTTCAAAAAAGGTTATTACTGAGCATTGGAGTTATTATCATTATCATTTTCACAGCAAGCGAAAACTAACAAGAGTAAAGAAGATATTTCAACGAGGTATTCCGATTATTACTGTTTCTGATGCATTGGCTCGGGATATCGAAAATTTTTGTGGCTCGCCTATACCATTCCATGTGATACCGAATGTTGTAGACAACAAGTTTTTTTTTCTGAGCTCAAAAAATGAGGTCGAAGGCCATTTTTTGATGGCAGCATTTTGGAAGCCACCCAAAAATCCTTTCACTGTGTTGCATGGTATCAGTGTTCTTAAGGAAAAGGGAGCGATAGTGAAATTAAGAATAGCAGGATATGGTCCACTTTGGGAACAATTGAAGTCTCAGGTGGAATTTCTGGGGCTCTCTGATCAAGTGGATTTAATAGGGTCCATCGATAGTAAAAAGCTGGGTGAAGAGCTTAACAAGGCAAGGGCTTTCTTGTTACCTTCCGATTATGAAACATTTTCTGTTGTCTGTGCCGAAGCCTTGTGTTGTGGTTGTCCTGTGTTGAGCGATCCAATTGGTGCTTTGCCGGAATTGGTGACGCTCAACAACGGAATGCTCAGAGAGGAAGAAGAGACTTGGAGTAGTTTTCTAGAAAGATTTTTGAATCATGAATCCTTTGATAGGAGTAGAATTGCAGAGCACAGCGCGGAGAGATTTTCCAAAGAAAGGGTGGGCGAAAAGTATTCTTCTGTCTTAAATACTCTATAGGCTTTAATTTTGGCGATAATGCACATGAATCAAACAGACTTAAGTCAATTCAACAATGAGTGGTACGATCCAGGTTCACCACTCAAACGAATTCTTTGGTACATCGTGAGTCTAATTTTTTTCAAAAGTTCTTTTCCGTTTTCGGTTGTCAAAAAAAGTCTGCTCCGTTTGTTCGGTGCTCAGATTGGGGATGGAGTCGTAATCAAACCTTCAGTGAATATCAAATACCCTTGGAAACTAGTGATGGGAAATCATGTGTGGATAGGCGAAGGTGTATGGATAGACAATCTTGGAGCTGTTAAGCTAGGTGATCATGTTTGTTTGTCGCAGGGTAGTTTTTTGCTATGCGGAAATCATGATTACAAAAGTAGCAAATTCGATTTAATTGTAAAGAATATCGAACTGGAAGAAGGTGTTTGGATTGGCGCAAAGTCCATTGTTTGTCCAGGTGTAACATGCAAATCACATTCTGTATTATCTGTAGGTTCAGTGGCTACAACCGATTTGGAAGCTTATTCAATTTATCAGGGGAATCCAGCTACAAAGGTCCGCGACCGAGTAATTGAAAAATGAAGATAAGTGTAATAACAGTATCATATAACAGCGGTTCAACAATTGGTGATACGATACGTTCGGTTGTCTCACAGAAATATGACGATGTAGAGTATCTCATTGTCGATGGTGCATCGAAAGACAATACTTCAGAGATCGTAAAATCATTTGGTTCCGGAGTAACTTTTTTTTTGTCGGAAAAGGACAAGGGAATATACGACGCCATGAACAAAGGTGTTTCTTTGGCAAAGGGTGAAGTCATCGGTATTCTCAATAGCGACGATTTTTACTCAGATGAAAATGTTCTTAACGACGTAATGAATCTTTTTGAGGAAACGGGAGCGGATGCGCTTTATGCAGATCTTGATTATGTGGATCAACTTGATACATCAAGGATTGTTCGAAAATGGAGGTCCGGTGCTTATCGTGACGGACTTTTCAAATGGGGCTGGATGCCACCTCACCCTACATTCTTTGTAAAACGTGCCGTATATGAAAAGTTTGGCGCTTACAATCTTTCACTGAAGTCTGCAGCAGATTATGAGCTTATGTTACGGTTACTTCACAAACATAAACTCAAAGTTGCTTATTTGCCTCGAACCATTATACACATGCGTACGGGTGGTCAGAGCAACGTTACAATCAAGAATAGAATCAAAGCCAATATGGAAGACCGCATTGCGTGGAAGATAAACGATTTGAAGCCTGGTATACTTACCCTTACTTGGAAGCCATTGAGAAAAATCAAGCAGTTTTTTCACAAGTAAATTCCAATCAAAGTGCAGCGGAGTGTTTCTGAACTTATACCAATTCTGCTTGTAAAATAGTCCAAACTGTGTAATAGGCAGAATCGGTACACGACCCGGAAAGAAATCGGCTGCGCCTATTGTTTCGGTTTTACTGCATTCCCTTAAACCCAGAATCCGCAGTGGGATTCGCTATGAAGTGCTAATACCGTTTATCCCGCATTACGCATTAAGGCAATTTTTGTAGAAGGCGTGCGGGGTTCTCAAATCCAAGCGATAGAATACTGCATTCATCGGCAAAATGAGGGTGCAATTTTTCTATCGCGTGATTTGGGTTTATGTATCTGTAGTAGTCCAATTCCGTTTTACTCCATTGACCTATAACAGCTACTTTCACGGCATTTACCGTTTCTTGCATGCAAGGTGCTGCAGCGCATTGCCAAAAAAACTTCCAATTTGCAATGCTGCATGGACTATTTATTGTGCTGAATTGGTATTATCCCGAATCACGCGATGGAGATATCGGAATTCATAGGTCGAACAATTACTTTTCTCCATCGTTTAGATTCGAGAATCCCGCAGCGCATTAACCTTAAGACACTTCCAATGCGCAATGCGGGATTATTTGATGGTGTATATTCATACATCCAGAATAAAAATCGAGAAAATGCTTGATACCAAAGGGGCTTAGCGCTGCGATAGATTTCCAATGCGCATTCTGGTTTAAATAAAGGAACTTTATTTACCGCGCATTCTACTTACAGACAGGCATGGGATCGTAAGTATAAACTGAACGCGAATATAAAGGACTCGCGTTTCTGCAAAAGGCGTATTCAAAAAAAAGCAGTCCATAAAGACTGCTTTTTTAATGAGATATATTCTATTAGAACTTCGCTCTGGTTCTTCGCACAGTACTTCTGTTTTTCAACCAACTGTACTTAGATTTATAAAACTTCGAACGACCGCGAATTACCTTTCCTACCGTAAGCTGAGTGGTAAGGTAGCTGTCATTGTGAGTCGGATCTCCTCGCTTTGTATTGAAACCATCTACGTATTGGAAATTCTGAATACTCAAAGGATAAAATTCTGAATCGGTGTTTTCAGCATTTACCTTATCAATCAAACCTTGATATGTCTGGTGAACAAATTCGAAGCGCTGACCTTCTGAAGGATCAATAAGCGCATAATTCGTTGATATATCATCGAGATAATCTGTGAAGGTAGTTCTCCAGCTAAATTCCCAACCCACTCTCCAAAGTTTGTTGAATGTGAAGTACAAACCAATTCCCGCAGGAATCGCTAAGCCAATGGCAGAGTATTCTTCTTCTTGACCTTCAGTTTTCCATTGACGGAGGTCGAACCATTCGCCACCGTATTGCAATTCGCCTTCTTTAAATATTTGTCCTTGAGGATTCGAATAGAAACCAGAAAGTCCGCCAAAGAGGTACATTTTGAAATCGGGATTGTAATACCCTTGTCCACTTACGTCATTGTCATACCAAATAGTCAACTCCGCTCTTGCGCCTAGCTCAAACATTTGATTTCTAAAGTTCATGTTTCTCGCACGACGAGGAGGGTTGGTAGTCAATTCATCGCGATCTCGGATTACCAAATAGTCAAGATTACCTGCAACTGAAAGACGTTTTGAAAATTTATAGCGGCCATAAGCACCAACAGCAATTCGAGTGGTTTTTAAGTGCATGTCCCACACAAAATCACGGCGTGTAAGTTCTTTACCACCAATGTCTCCAAGATAGTTGGCGCCTCCGATTTTGAGTCCGTAGTCCCATTGGTACTGAGAGAAAGCACTGAGACTTAACAGTAAAGCTGCCAGAAATAAAAGTCTTTTCATATACGAACAAAAATTAAGGCTTATAAAACCGTGGGCTAAAATAGACCCTTTAGGCCTCTAAAGCCAAAATAAATTATCCTCTACGAGATTAACACAGAGAGGTTTTACTTTTCGGCGGAAGAAATCACTCATTCGTCGTAAAAATGGAACAAAACAGGATAGTTAGCTTGTTCGGAATTCGTTACCCCATCATACAAGCTGGCATGGTATGGTGCTCAGGATGGGAGCTTGCATCGGCCGTCAGCAATGCCGGAGGATTGGGCATCATTGGCTCAGGATCGATGTATCCAAACATTTTGAGAGAACAGATAAAAAAATGCAAAGCCGCTACCAGTATGCCCTTTGCTGTCAATTTACCCTTGCTCTATCCTCAGATTTCTGATCATCTTGAAGTTCTTTTAGAAGAGGGTGTAAAGATTGTTTTCACCTCGGCAGGCAATCCTGCCAAGTACACTTCTTGGTTCAAGGAGCGCGATTTCAAGGTGGTTCATGTTGTTTCTAGTTCCAAATTTGCAATGAAAGCCGAAATAGCAGGTTGTGATGCAGTTGTTGCCGAAGGTTTTGAAGCCGGTGGTCACAATGGGCGTGAGGAAACCACTACTCTTTGCCTGGTTCCAAAAGTCGTCGATTCTGTGAAAATTCCAGTGATTGCAGCAGGAGGGATTTATGACGGACGCACTATGTTGGCAGCCATGACATTAGGTGCCGAAGCCGTTCAAATTGGCAGTAGATTTGTTGCCTCGCTAGAATCGTCCGCACACGAAGCATTCAAGCAGCGTGTAGTACAAGCAAAGGAGGGAGATACAATTCTCACACTCAAAGATATAACGCCGGCAAGATTGCTTAAAAACCCGTTTTATGAGCAACTTTTATCTGCATATCAGAAATGTGAAGATCCGGAGGGCATTGCCGCCATTTTGGGTCGTGGAAGGGCAAAAAAAGGCATGTTCGAAGGGGATTTAACAGAAGGCGAACTGGAAATCGGTCAATGCAGTGCCAATTTCTCCCAAATCAAATCGGCAGGTGAAATTGTTGCGGAAATAGTAATTGGGTTCAAAATGGCTCATAATCAATGGAATCAGGCGCGCTACTCGTTCTAAAGTGTAGTATATGTTCTAGAGGCAACCATTCCAAATACTCTGTGGTTATAATAAGGCGTTAAAAGTGGCGTTACTACTATTTTTGCACCACATTTAACCATTGGACTTGAAATTTTCCTCGTTTACATATCTCATCTTTTTTGTCCTTTTTGGCATAGAGTCGCTCGCTCAGGCGCTCGATCCACCGTCCATTAGTTGTTTATCTATAGATGGAGCCGGCAATGTGAATGTTCAATGGCAAGTGCCGGCTGATCCCGGTGGTGAATTTGACTCATACCACCTTTTTAGTTCTTCGAATCTAAACGGACCTTACTTTGAAGTAGCAGTTATTGGAAATTATGCGAACACATCATACACACATCCCAATCCCATTTCTATCATTGATCCTGTTTGCTACTATATGGTAACCGAATCTTTTGATGGCATAGCTTGGAATTCGATCAATTCGGATACCTTGTGTACAATCAATCTCGATGCTGTGCCAAGCAATGCCCCTGATGGATATGCGGAGCTTTTCTGGACATCGCCATTTCCTTTCAACAACGCTCCTATAGGAATTCTTTATGAAATCTGGATGGAATATCCGGCAGGTATTTGGACGCAGATAAATGCTTTTCCCGAAGGCGAATTCGAATGGGATTATGAAGTGAGTGTTTGTGATGAATGGCTCAATTTTCAAGTTCAGTTGGATGTTGGAGGCTGCACTTTTACCAGCAATATTGTTGGGGATCAATTTATAGATGCAGTTGCACCGGCGGTACCCGTGGTATCTTCAGTATCTGTTGATCTGGCTACTCAAGATGCCATTGTTTCTTGGTTGCCCAGTTCTTCCCCTGATACACAAGCCTATATAGTGTACTCTGTAGTGGGTTGTAATTCGGGCGGAGGCACCGTTGTTACACCCATTGATACTGTATATGGGATCAACAACACCAATTTCATTGATATTCTTGCTGCTACTAATTCCGGTCCAGTGAGTTATTTGGTAGCTGCATTTGATACTTGTTATTCAGGCTTTCCTCCAAGTCCGAATACCAGTCCGGCCGGCTCCGATTGCAACACAACGATATTCCTTGATCCAATCCCTTTTGGAATTTGCAATCCCGATTTGGTTTTGGAATGGAGCCCTTATGAAGGTTGGTTTCCTGATGTTTATGAAGTTTATCATAGTACCGACGGCGTCGTATATACTCTGCTGGGAACAGTTTCGGGAACACAATGGACATATACCCATTCTAATGCACCGACGGGAATTACGAACTATTATTATATCAGGGCAGTGTTGAATTCAACTGGATTTTCAGCCATTTCTAATGCTCAATCTGTACTCACTCCATATCCAGTTCCTCCTGCATACGTGTACAATGTTGCGGCTACTGTTTCGGGAGAATCAGAGATCACTGTGGGAGTGGCCGTTCAGGCAACTACTACCGATCATACCTATTACTTGGAGAGAATGGAAGAAGGCGACGATGATTGGGACGAGGTTTCTTTTGTGGTTTCAAATGGTTCGGGAGCTATCGGTTATGTAGACACAGACGTGGATCCCTCGGTGTTCTCCTATACATATCGAATAGTTGTTCAGAATGTTTGTGGAGATTATGTGGATACCAGCAATATTGGCAAAACGATATTGCTCGAAGGAATCGCCAATTCTGAGAGGCTTGTGAATACATTGGTTTGGAGCAAATATGAAGGTTGGGAGAATGGAATAGCTAGGTATCGGATTTATCGGAGCATAGGTGCAGGAAACGCGGAAACTATGATAACGGAATTGGGCAGTAACATCAATTTTTATGAAGACGATGTTTCAGCATTGCTCTATTCGCCCGGTGAATTTTGTTATAGAATAGAGGCCGAAGAGATTGCGAATTCCCTTGGGTTTCAAGCCCTCTCAAGTAGCAATATCCTCTGCCTTTCGCAAGAACCAAAGATTTGGATTCCGAGTGCATTTATTGTAGATGGTTTCAACAACACTTTTGGCCCCATCATTTCATTTGCGGATTTCACGAATTACAAAATGATCATTTTTAGTAGATGGGGTGACTTTGTCTATGAAACAAATGATGTTTTGGCACCCTGGGATGGCACCATGAATGGCAAGTTGGTTCAAGAGGGAGCCTACGTTTATTATGTAGCGGTCAATGATGGAGAAGGCCGCCTCTACGAACGTCGAGGCACTATAACCATGCTCGTCAATGGTGACTAAGTCATATTTTAACGATCATTTCACATCTTGAGTATATGCGCATCACGGTGCAACGGCGTATATTTGCCTGAATTTATCCCGGTAAATTCAATATGTCCCAAAATCATTCAAAGATAATAGGCGAAGGCCTCACCTACGACGATGTACTGTTAATACCAGCTCACTCCGAAGTTCTTCCGAGAGAGGTTAGCATCAAGTCGAAATTCACAAAAACCATCGAACTCAACACTCCTGTTGTGAGTGCTGCTATGGATACTGTTACCGAAAGTGGATTGGCTATAGCAATGGCCCGTGAAGGGGGCATTGGAGTAATTCACAAAAACATGAGCATTGCGGCGCAGGCGGCCCAAGTGCGCAAAGTAAAAAGATCGGAAAGTGGTATGATTAAAGACCCTATTGTGCTTCCGAAAGGTGCAAATGTAGGAGATGCTTTAAAGATCATGGCCGAACATAAGATAGGGGGAATTCCAGTAATAGATGACGATGGAACCTTAGCGGGAATAGTTACAAACCGAGATTTGAGATTCGAAAAAGTTCCCTCTCGAGCGATTACTGAGGTCATGACAATAAAGGACCTTATTACAACTCAAACAGGAGATGACTTGAAGGCTGCAGAATCGATTTTGCAGCAATATAAAATTGAAAAGCTTCCTGTTGTAGACCCCGCAGGCCGATTGTTAGGACTTATCACGTATAAGGACATCATGAAATTGCGGAAGTATCCAAATAGCTGTAAAGATCAATATGGTCGTTTGCGAGTTGCGGCCGCTGTTGGAGTTACATCAGATACAATGGAACGCGTTGAGGCACTTTTCCAAGCAGGAGTGGATGCAGTGGTGATAGATACAGCACATGGACATTCAGAAGGAGTCATAAAAATGCTTCGACAAGTGAAGGAACATTATGGCGATCAGCTTCAAGTAATTGTTGGTAACGTTGCCACAGCCACTGCAGCAAAGGCACTAGCAGAGGCCGGGGCAGATGCAGTAAAAGTGGGAATAGGTCCAGGTTCAATTTGCACAACACGAATTATTGCTGGAGTAGGTGTTCCTCAGTTGACGGCCATTATGGACGTGTCAGAAGCGCTTCGTGGTTCTGGAATCCCAATGATAGCCGATGGAGGAATAAGATATACAGGAGATATCTCAAAGGCAATTGCCGGTGGCGCCAATACGGTAATGATAGGTTCTATGCTTGCCGGTGTGGAAGAAAGCCCAGGAGAGACAATCATATATGAAGGCCGTAGGTTCAAGTCTTATCGTGGTATGGGTTCACTCGAAGCCATGCAGCATGGCAGCAAGGACCGTTACTTTCAAGATGCTGAAGACGATATTAAAAAACTAGTACCCGAAGGTATTTCCGGTCGGGTTCCCTATCGTGGAAATGTTCAAGAAGTAATGTATCAGGTAATTGGAGGTTTGCGAGCGGGTATGGGATATTGCGGTGCTCGTGACATAGAAGCACTGCAGAATGCTCAGTTCATTAGAATCACTTCGGCGGGCATGAAAGAGAGCCATCCACACGACATCTTTATTACGCGCGAAGCACCAAATTACAGCCATCACTAAGCAAAAAAAGGAATTGGTTGTCTAATACCGTTTATGTATCTGAAATAGTCCTACACATTTTCACTCCATTCGCCTTTTTCAGTTACCTTAAAGGCATTTACCACTTCACAGCGAATCCCAATGCGGATTCTGGGTTATTTTCGATCCAATTTTCTGTTATTTATTTTTGGTCGAAACGTGAAAAAGGTATTAAGAACTTCCAAAGCCTATCAAAAATTCGTGAGTTGCTCATTTTGAGACTTTTTAGAGGTTCTCTTTAGTGAATGGTTCGTTAATTTTCTCACAACAGGAGCATTTACAGTTGATATTTTGCCCGGTAGACACAAAATATGCCTCCAAAACAATTCTATTTACGAAATCCTAATCAGGCTCTTACATTTGCGCCCGCTTAATTAATCACTTAAGGATCATGAAGTCGACGATTATCATTCGTTTCTTTTTATGTATGTTTCTTGTTCCAACAGCTATGTTGGCACAAAAAAATCAAAAGGGGGACAAGGTTTCCTCGCCCAGTGTGCTCACCATCGATCAGGAGAACATCACATTGGAAGAGTTTGAGAACATCTTCCGCAAGAATAATAGAGAAACCTCCATTTCCCCTGCAGCCCTCGATGAATACATGGAATTGTTTATCAATTTCAAGCTGAAGGTAATGGAAGCCAGAAGTTTGGGTATGGACACTATGCAGAGTTTTATCACCGAACTTGAAGGGTATAGAGCAACATTGGCACGACCGTATCTAACCGACGCCACATTACTGGATAAGTTGGTTCAAGAGGCATACGAGCACACGCGCAACGAGATAAGGGCGAGTCACATTCTTGTAAAATGCGATGCAAATGCAAGTCCTGCAGATTCTTTGAAGGCATACAATAGAGCCTTGGAAATACGCAACCGTTTAATCAAAGGCGAAGATTTTGCAACGGTCGCAAAAGGAAAGGGTGGTTCAGATGATCCAAGTGCCAAAGACAACGGTGGTGACCTAGGATTTTTCACAGCTTTCGACATGGTGTATCCATTCGAAAATGCAGCCTTTGAAACTCCGGTGGGAGCATTGTCCATGCCGATTAGAACAAAATACGGTTTCCACATTGTAAAACCAACAGATTCCCGTCCTTCAAGAGGTGAGGTACATGTAGCGCACATAATGATTCGCGAAAAGAAGGAGCCCTCTGGCCCTGAAAATGCAGAAAAGGCAATTGGCGAGATATATGAAAAAGCAAAAGCGGGTGAATCATTTGAAGATTTGACCGCCAAGCATAGTGAAGACGCAAGTTCCAATAAGAAAGGCGGAGAACTTCCATGGTTTGGTGCCAACAAGATGGTAATGGAATTCGAAGAAGTTGCTTTTTCACTCAACAATGACGGAGACATTAGTGAGCCATTTATGACCAACTACGGATGGCACGTTGTAAAGCGTTTAGGGCACAGACCAGTGCCTACTTTCAAGGAGGCAGAGAAAGAATTGAAGAGCAAAGTGTCAAAAGATAGTCGCTCCGAATTGACTAGGGCTTCGTTTGTAAACAAACTGAAGAAGGATTACAAATACAAGTATTTCGCGAAAAATCTATCTGCAGTTATTGCAGTAGCAGATAGCAGTGTTTACGAAGGACGGATTAAAACAGTACCAGGCGAAAACAAAACTCTGTTTCAAATGGCCGGAAAGAAATATCCGGTATCTGATTTCACAGCTTATCTAAGAAGTCGCACAGGAGTGCGCTCAAAGTACAATCCACAGGAATATGTGCGCACGGAAGCAGTTCGTTTTGCAGAAGGAAAGCTGCTTGACTATGAAGATGAAAGGCTTGAGAGCAAGTATTCAGCATTTCGATTGCTTATGAATGAATACAGGGAAGGCATTTTACTTTTCGAACTAACCGACGAAAAGGTATGGGGCAAAGCAGTGAAGGACTCTGTGGGTCTTGAGGCATTTTATGAGCAAAACAAACAAAAGTTCCTATGGCCGCGTAGGGTAGATTGTTCTGTTTATACCTGTGCAAATGCCGATATTGCAGTGGCAGTGCGCAGGATGATATTGGAGGGAAAGGACAAAAAGGCAATTGCTACGGAAGTAAATCAAAGTAGTCAGCTAAACCTTCAGATTGAAGAAGGTGTATTTGCAGCCGACGACAAGGAAATACTCACTAAACTAGACTGGAAGAAAGGAATCAGCAAGAACATTGATTGGAATGGACAGATATTTATTGTGGATATAAAAGAAGTGCTTGAGCCTACAGTGAAAAGACTCAGTGAGGCGAAGGGAATGATTGCTTCTGAATATCAAAACCACCTAGAGCAAGAGTGGATCAAAGAATTGCGTGCCAAACACAACATCAAGATTCACAAAGACGTTCTGTATTCAATTAAATAATTTGGATCGATTAGGGTTTCCATATTGGTTATTTGCGTGTTTATTGACATTGTCATGTAACAAATCGGACCGCAAAGACGCCATAGTAGCGAGTGTGGGTGAAAAGCAATTGACCTGGAAACAGCTCGAAGACATTATCCCAAATAATTCAACAGCCGAGGATAGTATTCTTTTGGCTGAGCGGTATATTGAAGATTGGGCTAAAGAGCAAGTGTTGTTGGTTCAGGCCGAGCAAAACCTTACTGAAGAACAGAAGAATTTCGAGTACCTCATAGAAAACTATCGAAAGTCGCTTGTTACATACGCATTCGAAGCAGAGCTAGTGAGACAGAAGTTGGATACTTTAGTAAGTGGCGAAGAGATCGAGAAATACTATGAGGAGAACAGAGAAAACTTTATGCTTAAGGACTACATTGTTCAGGTAAAGTTTTGTGCAGTGAACAAGGAATTTGGGCAAATGAAAAACCTAAAAAAATTGTTCTACAGTAAGGAAGCGGTCGACTTGATGAAGTGGCAGCAGTTTTGTGTTGAGGTAGGAGCCGCGTTTTATTTTGAAGAAGATCGGTGGTTGCGCTGGGATGAGCTGATGAAACAGGTTCCTTTGAAAGTATTTGATGTAGAATCCTTTTTAAAGAGCAACGATGATGTTGAGTTTGAAAAAGACGATAACCTTTATCTCATGCTCATTACAAAATATCAGTTGAGTGGCACTGTGTCGCCTCTCAGCTTTGAAAGAGATAAAATTCGGAGTCTTATTATCAATACCAGGAAAATGGACTTGTTAAGTAAGATGCGCGTTGACTTGTTCAATGAGGCTTTGCAGAAAAACGAGATAAAATATTTTTATAAAAAGCAATGAGAATTCTGATAGCGATATGTACATTTTTTCCTTTGAGCCTCTTTGCCCAAATACAAGGAGAGTTGGTCGATAAGATTATAGGAGTAGTAGGTAATGAAATTGTGCTTCACTCGGATCTACAAAATGCAATTCTCGAAATGACTCAAGGTAAGGGTGGCTTGGCCCCGCAGGATGAATGTGTGCTGATCGAAAACCTGATGTTCAACAAATTGCTTCTTCATCAATCCAAGATAGACAGCTTGGAGATTTCAGAGTCTGATGTAGAAGTGGAAATGGAAAGACGTTTGGCGAGATTGGTCGGATACTTCGGAAGTATCGAAGAATTTGAAAAGTATTACAACAAAACAATTACTCAGTTAAAAGCAGAGTTTCGAGAGGACATTCGCGATCAGTTGCTCACAAGTAAAATGCAAGCACAGGTTACAACGGGCGTTTCTGTTACACCCGCGCAGGTGACCGAATATTTTAACTCCATTCCATCCGATAGTTTGCCTTTGATTGGTGTTCAAGTGCAGTATGCCCAAATACAATTGGCGGGAGAAGTAAGAGAATCGGAAAGGCAGAGAGTAAGAAACTTCCTTGATTCGATCCGCACCGATATTGTGAATGGGAAGACAACAATGTTGCTTCAGGCAGCCAAATGGAGTGAGGATCCCGGATCACGCGCCAGAGGAGGATGTTATGATTTGCAGTCGAAGGGGACTTTTGACCCTGCTTATGAAGCCGCCGTATTCGCAACACAGGAAGGCGGATATTCTCCCATTTTCGAAAGTGTCTTTGGATATCACTTTATAAAAACCGTTGAGAAGCGAGGTAATTTTTATGAGGCTTGCCACATATTGATGGCACCAAAAGTGGCTCCAACGGATTTAGAAAAGGCTAGGCTGCGTTTGGATAGTTTGCGAGGAGAAATTGTTAGAGGGTCTATCACATTTGAAGAAGCTGCAAGTGGATACAGTCAGGATGAGGCCTCTCGCAATCAAGATGGCTTGGTCTTAAACCCCAGTTCAGGCGGAGCGAAGTTCGAGGCTTCTGAAATTCCGGCTACGGTTAATTTGGTACTTGATAAATTGCAGCCCGGTGAATTATCAGCTCCAGTAATTGCTGAACTTCCTGACGGCACATTTGCGTATGTAGTGTACAAACTTGTTTCGAGAGTCGAGGCGCACAAAGCGAATATGGAAAATGATTATTTGATTTTTAAGAACATGGCTCAGCAAGAATTGGAGCAGGAGAAAATATTTAAGTGGACAAGAAAAAAAATGGGGGAGACTTATACACAGTTGGACCCAAAGTATAAGAATTGTGGATTTCAGTTTTCATGGGCAACAGAGCCGATTAAGCCATAGAATGTTTCGGTTTTGTTAACGATACTTATCATTTGAGATGGGTGATTTTGGAAGGTCATTGTCCTAAATTGCAGCCTCAAGAATTATTTGAAAAGAAAAACAGGAGATTAAAATATGTCAATTATTCAATTCAACAGTGATGCAGAAGCGCTCGATTCGCTTAAAAGTAAATATGCCATACTTCAAAAGGAAGTTCGTAAGACTATTGTTGGTCAGGACGAAGTAATCAAATACGTTTTGATTTCAATTTTTGGAAATGGGCACTGTCTGCTGGTGGGTGTTCCAGGATTGGCGAAGACCTTATTGGTAAATACGATAGCGGGTTCATTGGGCCTAACGTTCAACCGCATTCAGTTCACACCGGATTTGATGCCTTCGGACATTATTGGATCAGAAATCCTAGATGATTCGAGGCATTTCAAGTTTGTGAAAGGACCACTTTTCGCTAATATCATTCTGGCGGATGAGATAAACCGTACACCGCCGAAAACGCAATCGGCTTTGCTCGAAGCAATGCAAGAGCGCAGAGTTACTACAGCCGGTAAATCTTATGAGTTGCCGAGTCCATTTTTTGTATTGGCTACTCAGAATCCGATAGAGCAGGAGGGAACCTATCCATTGCCTGAAGCGCAGCTCGACCGTTTTATGTTCAACATTTGGGTTGACTATCCGAGTTATGCCGAAGAAGTGGAGATTGTAAAGAACACCACATCGAGTAGGAGTATTCAGACTGAAGCAGTAATTCACGGCGATGAGATTACATTTTATCAGCAGCTTATTCGCAAGATGCCAGTAGCCGATAACGTTGTAGAGTATGCCGTAAAGTTGGTGTCCAAAACACGGCCGGGAGCATCCACAGCGCCTGAAATGGTAAATAATTTTCTAAGTTGGGGAGCAGGCCCGCGTGCATCACAATATCTGATCATTGGAGCAAAATGTCATGCCGCCTTGAGTGGCAAATACAGCCCCGATATTGAAGATGTCAAGGCAGTTGCATTGCCCATATTACGTCACCGTATAGTTCGCAATTACAAGGCCGAAGCCGAAGGATATACCGTGGAACGTATTGTCGCCGAATTAATGTCGTAGATGCACGATTTATTGCGTGCGTTCGGATGATTCATCGCCGGTAAATGATTATAGGCTATTTTCTTCCTCTTTGTATTTAGAATCCGTACTGCCATACAGTGAGTTGTAATTGCGAATGATTTATCCGGTTTGTTAAAAACACGATTCATCGCGTATTTGTATGATGCGCGACAAATCGGGTCTT
>Ga0209490_10000360_pt1 | contig 46272 bp, 23 predicted proteins | sample MAT06_FD_187209 | JGI IMG/M metagenome (GOLD analysis project Ga0209490, IMG submission 187209) | Freshwater microbial communities from Lake Fryxell liftoff mats and glacier meltwater in Antarctica - MAT-06 (SPAdes) (version 2) | ecosystem: Environmental > Aquatic > Freshwater > Ice > Liftoff...
AAGAACGCCGCCGTCTGTGGCGTTTCTGTGCCCAAGGTCCAATCGCCGGCCCAGCAGAGCTACCCTATTGGGGGCTGCCCGGTCAGGATTTACCGCTGATCGTCCGACCCTATCCTGAACTTGGCGCATGGGCCGTGCTGGTGGTAAACATATCTGGGGAAGCCCGCCAGCAAAGCTTTGCGTGGCCTGCGACCATTGGCATGGCGGGGCCAGTTTCTATCGCTGCTTGGGGGACAGATGGTATTGGCGAGTTCGCCACTTCCAGCGAGCTCGTCGTCCGTCTTCCGGCCCATGGCCATCAGCTTTGGTGGGTAAGTGCCTCTGGCCTACCGCCCCCTGACGGTTTAACTCTCGGAGGCGCAGTGCATACTCAATTATCTTGATGTTTTATTTATTTTCACCCATTTAGAACTAGTAATGATGCAACATCTAGTCTGAATATGTCACAACTGTCTTCCATCAACGACACTTGCCTGCTTGATCACTCGCCGTTTAGTCGCGCCCGGCACTGGCTTTCGCTTACCGTGCGTGAGGAGAGCGGTAAACCGATCCTTTATCTAAGCACCTCGCGCGGGGGCGTGCCCCATCGAACGCTTATTTCCCTCGCCTTTTCCGATTCCGCAGCACCCGAGGTCTTGCCGGAAAAGCTCGCCCTTACTACTACCCACGGCGGGGCAGAGTTTGCGTTCGATGGCGAGCGCACCCTGCGTATCCGTGTGCGGGGTCAGGAGGCGTTGCGTCTCCAAGTGTATAGCCAACCTTACTCCTCGTCTTTTCCATGCGAGTCAGGCCGTTGGCATCTGAATCTCAATGCCACACGCGCGCGACTGATGGTCACGGCATTATCGGGTAGCATTGAGGGGCACGCTCCTTTCATCTCAGGAAAAAGTGATACTGAGCCAGCCTTGTTGCTGCTCCACCCAGAGGCGGGCTGCGGCGAGTTTGAAATCACGGAGTTTGCCTCCACGTGGATAGCTCCGCAGACGCGCCCGAGCTTCGAAGCGGTGGTGGAGTCTGCACAGGCAGATTTTGCGCAATGGCTGGATGGCTTCGGTGAATTTCCAGAGCGTTGGCGCAGCCTTGCCCGCTCGGCTGCCTTCAATCTCTGGTCTAACACGATGCCCGCCGGCGGAAATTATTCCTATGCCCCAGTGATGATGTCTCAAAACGCAATGACATCCGTTTGGAGTTGGGATCATTGTTTTGTGGCATTGGCTTTGCGCCGCAGCCACCCTCGCCTCGCCTGGAAGCAATGGTGGCTGCCCTTCGCATTACAAACAGAAGAGGGCATGTTACCTGATGCCTTCGATGATGTGAGCGTAGACTTTGGCATGACTAAGCCGCCCGTGCATGGCCGCACTTTGTTGCAAATTTTGCCATTTTACACGCCCACACCTACTGAGGTCGATGAGGCATATACCGCTTTGGAAAAATGGACCAACTGGTGGTTTGCTCATCGCGATGATGATCATGATGGCATCCCGCAATACAACCACGGCTGTGAATCCGGGTGGGATAATGATTCTGTTTGTTGCGGTGGCTTGCCCGCAGAGTCTCCGGATATTTCGGTTTATCTCATTGAACAAATGGAGGCTCTAGCGGTGCTGGCCGAAAGGCGTGGCACACCCGAGCTGGCGGTTGGGTGGCGTGAGCGCGCGGATAAATTGTTAGAGAAACTCATTCGTCATTCTTGGTCAGGTGAGACTTTCCTCACTATGCAATCTGGAACTCATCACTTAGGAAATCAGGGTGACTGCTTGCGCCAATTTTGGCCTTTACTTCTCGGCAAGCAACTTCCCGCAACAATTAGCGCCGCGCAGATGGCGCATTTGTTAGAGCCGGGACGTTTCCGCACATCATATGGATTCGCCTCCGAGAGCCCGCTGAGTTCCCACTATCAAGCGGACGGATATTGGTTAGGGCCCATTTGGGCACCAAGCACACACCAAGTGGTAGAGATGTTGCTTAAGCACGGGCAGGATCCCCTTGCATGGCAAACAGCAGAGGATTTTTGTAAACTTTGCCAACAGCACTGGTTCCGTGAAAACTTCAACGCTCTGACAGGTGAAGGCCTGCGTGACCATGGCTACGCCTGGACCGCTGCGGTCTGCCTTGATTTCCTGCACAACGCACATCAATTTCCTTCCAACTTAAAATCCTAACCCACTCTTCTTATTATGATTCACCATTCCTTTATTGAGTTTCAAGACGTCTCCGAGCTTATCCCAGACACTGCTGGGCAAGGGTGGCTTTTACAGAAGATACTGGAATTCCTTAGCCGCCTATGAGCGAAAAAATCATTCGCTGGGGCATTGTCGGCACCGGCTACGCCAAGGAATTCGCCAAAGCTCTCGCCGTTTTACCCGACGCCGAACTGGTGGCGGTTACATCGCGCCATCAGGAAAGCGCCGATGCTTTCGGCAAGGAGTTCAACGTGCCTCATTGCTACGATGACGTGGCTAAACTGGCCCGCAATCCCGAGGTCGATGTCGTTTATATCTGCTCTTCGCCTCAATTCCACGCGGAGCATGCCATAGCGGTTTTAAGCCAAGGTAAGTCCGTTCTCGTTGAGAAGCCTTTCACCATCACCGCCGCCGAAGCCAGAGCGGTTTACGCGGTGGCGCGGGAGAAAAACGTGTTCTGTATGGAAGCGCTTTGGTCACGGTTTCTTCCAGCCACGCGCCAAGTAGCTGCATGGTTGGTAGAAGGACAAATCGGCGAGGTTCGCCAAGTGATAGCTGATTTCGGTTTTCGCGAAGCTTGGGACCCGACCAAACGTCAATTCGCCTTGGAGCGGCGTGGCGGCTGTTTACTCGATGTGGGTTGTTACTCGCTGGCCTTCGCAACGATGGCACTCGGCCTCGGCCCCACCGGTATTTCGGCCCAAGCGACCCTCTGCGAAACAGGAACCGATGAACAAACCGCCATGATCTTAAAGTATCCGTCAGGCGCGCTCGCTATCTTGTCCTGCGCCAACCGCACCCACACGCCTCATCGCGCCGTCATCATCGGCACGACGGGCAATATCCACGTCGAAGGATTCACTTGGGCCCACGGAGCCACCCTCTTGCGAGATGGAAAAGAGCCACTTGTTATCGAGCCCAAAATTCCGCTGCCGTCGGCCTGTTACCAAGCCAATGAAACGATGCGCTGCCTGCGTCTCGGCCTCACGGAAAGCCCGCTGCTCCTAGCGGCAGAGGCCATTGAGCGCATGGAGGTCATGGACGAAATCCGCCGCCAGATCGGCGTGTGTTATCCTCCGCGTTAAGGGTATTCTTACTGCTAATGCCACAATCGACTGGTCTCTCGACCAGATCGTCAACTTCGAGTTCGTGTCTGGCTATGCTCCTTCGCTAGGAATTACGAAAGTTATTAACAAAAAAAAACCTAAAATTATTATCGAATCTTTTTTTATTAAATCAATCCTTTGCTCATAAACAAAGGGATTAGAGCTTAGGTGGATTATTTATAGTATTTATAAAGAGGGTTGTTGCTCTTATTGAGAGCATGAATAGCTGTAATGGGTTGCAGGATTTATTTTCATACACATATTATTACTATGCATAAAGATCAAGCAAAACACCTTGTATTAGATTCATTTAGCAAAACGAGAGATCAGGTGCGGAAATCCATCCCGAGTATCAAAAGCCTCGTAGTTTTAAGCCTGACTTTTAGCTTTGCTCTGGGGAACAATCTTCAAGCTGTTGTCCCTCCAGTGCCGGCGGCTTTTCCTAATGTTGCTCAGACCCCCGGCACCCTGCTCTATCGCACTCCGACGGATCAAAGTCGAATTACCAACATCATTTATCACAACGGCTGGTTTTATACCAATGTGGTCACTGGATCAGCACAAAAAGCCTGGAATTTCAGTAATCCAAATGATGTGAGCACCTTCGGCGTGCGCCAAGACACTAACATGCCCTTGTTTAATGATCATGGTAACCACGCACATACCAAGATAGGCGATTGGGTAGGCGGAGTTTACGGTGCGGACATCCGCCGGACAGGATTGGGCGTGAATGCATTAAATCAAGCGCAGCCAGAGTTCGCCACGCTCACCCCCTATACCACGGAGGGACACGCTCTTTATTGGCCATGGAAACTGCCTTTTCATTGGATCCAATACGCTGGGGCGAGCACTCCGACCCCGACCCAGCTCATTCGCCCCAAAGTAAGCGGTCCAGCCGGCCCGCAAGTCCTCTACGCATGGAATTCTCTGGCTGAAGACGGTGTCACGGGAAATTCTATCCTTTTGGGTAATCTGCTGTTTATCACGTCCGATGGTTCGAATTTAGGCATCCTTTGTTATGATATCTCGCCCGTATTTCGCACGCCAGCTGAGCGCCCGATATTGCTCGATAAATTGGCTGGCGGCTTTGGTGCCTACATCGCTGTGCCCTTCGAGCATTATATCGTGCTTTCCGATAGCGATTCCCAAAAGATAGAAATTATTGATTACCAGGATCCCACTGACCTCAAGCACGTTGCATCTATTGATGTGAGGGGAGATTCGGCCAAAAGAGGGGACGAGAGCGTCTCCTACGTGCAGGCGCAAGATAACTTTATATTCGCTCAGCGGCATAAGATTAACATGGATAATTTCCTGCCCGTGCTGGAGCTAAGCCAGACGGGCGTTGGCCGACCCGCTGGCTCGGTAGCGGGTAATATTGACACCAGCCAATACGCCATGCCCTTAGGCAATCTTCTCTTTACCGGTGGCTACTCCTTCGGCAATGGCTTTGACCGTCTCGGTATCTGGGCGCACCAAGCGACACCCGATACAAAGAAGCCTTATGTCGGCTATCACATGCCTCGCCCCGGGCAGACGAATTTCCCCGTTGGTGCACCCATAAGCCTCTTGATCCATGAGACGCTGGAATCCTTTACCATCATCAATGGCGAAACTGTCATCTTGCGTGAGGTCGGCACGAGCACGCCGATTGATTGTTGGACCAGTTTTTCCCATGATGACGTGCTTACGATCACACCTAAGCAATACCTCGCTGTGAATAAAACCTATGAGGTGATTGTCGTGGATGGAGGGATCAAAGATGCGGTCGGCAACGGCATCGAACCTTATACGTTTACCTTTTCCACTGGCGCTTCTGTCGCTGGAGGTAATGCTTCGCCTAACCTCAGTAGCTTCACTGCTTCTCCTTCCCCGACCACCGTCGGCACAATCGTCACGCTGAGTGCCACCGCTACCGACCCAGAAAGCGATGCTTTGCAATACCGTTTCACCTTCGGCGACGCCTCCGCCACAACCGCATGGTCCAGCAGTCCGACCGCCACCCGCGCCTATGCTGCTAATGGCCACTACGATGCTAAGGTCCAAGTGCGCGATCTTAAGCCCGGCGGTGCAACTTCTACCGTCACGAAGACTCTGACGGTCACGATCGCTACTCCCCTTGTTGGCACTCGCCCCACGAAATCTTCTCCCATCGCCCTTGATGTGGCCAACCGTCGGGTTTGGTCCGTTAATCCCGACGCCGATACCGTCACCGTGATCCATGCCGACACAAATGCCAAGCTCGCCGAATACAACCTGCGCACCTTACTCGGGCTCACGAATGCACAGACTGCCGACCCTCGTAATGTTGCCCTCGACGCTTCTGGCAACGCTTGGATTACCTGTCACGATGCCGACCGCATTGCGGTGCTGAGTCCTGCGGGTGGCTTGCTCGGCACGATCAATCTCAGCTACGGCAGCCAACCCTACGGCGTCGCCATGAGTCCAGACGGAGCCAGTGCATTTGTCACCCTTTTCGGTAATGGAATAGTAAAGCGCTATGCCACCTCCACGCGGGCGGAGACGGGTAGTTTACTGCTGGGGCCCACCCCACGTGCCATCGCCATTACGGGGGACGGCAGCCGCGTGCTGATCACCCGATTCGTCTCATCCCTCAACCGAGCCCATATCTGGGACGTAAACAATGGCACTTCGCTGAGCCTTACCCGTAGCATGAACTTATTGCGCGACTTTGGGCCTGACACCTCTTCGAGCGGTCGAGGAATTATTAACCAACTTTCCAGTATCACTCTTTCACCCGACAACCAATGGGCTTGGATAACTGCCTCAAAAATGAATGATGAGCACGGACTATTCTTCACGGGTCGTCAGAACTCCGAAAACATCGTTCGCGCCTCTGTTGTGCGCATTCGTCTCAGTGCCAATGGAGAGACAAACGACGGCGCAAATCGCATAGATATTGATAATAGTGAGTCCCCCTCTGGCGTTGTTTTTTCTACCCTAGGCGATTACGCCTTCGTGACCCTACAAGGAAACAACGAGATCGCAGTTTTCGACGATTTCTCCATCCAAGCTGGCCAAACGAAGTCAACGAAATGGAGATTCCCGAGCGATTTGGCGCCGCAAGGTGCTGTTCTGGATTCCGCCACGAACAAAATTTTTGTCAATAATTTCATGGCTCGTAACGTCTCGATCCACGACGTAACCCCCTTCCTTGCTAGCGGTGCCCGCACCCCTAGTTCGGTTAAAGTTTCCGCCGTGAGCACCGAGCGGCTTAGCCCTATCGTTCTGGGCGGCAAGCAGATTTTCTACAACGCTTCCCTTAAGGATTTACTGGGTAGGGATGCCATGAACAAAGAAACCTACATATCTTGCGCCAGCTGTCATATCGATGGATCGATGGACGGACGCACGTGGGACTTCACGCAACGTGGCGAGGGCTTCCGTAACACCACGGATCTTCGTGGCCGGGCGGGCATGGGCCATGGTAATGTTCACTGGTCGGGAAATTTCGATGAAATCCAAGATTTTGAAAATGACATCCGCGACCATTTCAGCGGGACAGGCCTCATCAATGCTGCCAGCGTATCTTCTCCTTTGGGAACCCCCAAAGCCACTTTAAGCTCCCAACTAGACCAGCTAGCGGCCTACGTCACGAGCCTCGGAAAAGAAACCTTACCCAAGAGCCCTTTCCGTAATGCTGATGGCACAGAGACTTCTTCCGCCATCGCGGGCCGAGCCGTTTTCGCTGCGCAGAGCTGCACCGATTGCCATAATGGCGCTACCTTTACCAATTCCCGTGGTGGGGTAGGTGTGGTGCCCCGCCTAGAAGATGTGGGCACACGCCGCACCAGTTCAGGCGGACGTCTTGGTGCATCTCTGGCTGGCATTGATACACCGACTCTATTAGGCCTTCACGCTACCGCTCCTTATTTCCATGACGGGTCAGCGGTGACTCTTAATGATGTCTTTCAGGTAGCGGGCGGCACCGTTTACCAAATGGAAGATGGCGTTCGATCTGGCGCAACTTCGATCCCAGGCTTCATCAACATAAACTGGTTTAACGCTGTTCACAAAAACTCACTGGTTAGCTACAACGGTGGGGCAGGTGCCGTTACCTTCACCAACATTAATGGGGGCACGACCGCTGGAACGGGTGCCCTTGAATTCCGATTCAGTGGATCAAGTGCTATCAATATGACCGCAACGGTGAATGGCACTTCTTATCCTTTCGTCTTAACTGGCACACAGAGTGGCTGGCAGACTAATCATTGGACGAGCGGTCGCCTTGAGGGTGTCAACCTCACGGCTGGCGCGACGAACACCATCGTGGTGGCCACTAATACTGGCATTTCAATGGACGATATGACCGTCTCCACGGCCGATGACCTAGCTAAAGCCCAGCCTCACCGCCGGGTTCTGGCCTTGAGCACCACGGATCGTAACAACCTCATTGCCTACCTCCAGCAACTTGACTCCTCCACTTCAGCGGCTCCTGATAACGCCGCGCTGGCCACCTTCCGCAGCACCCAAGCACTCCCTACAGACGGTTCTCTTGACACGGCAACACCCGCCGGTGACGGCGTGGCCAACCTCCTTAAATACGCCTTCAACATGATCGGTGCTGGCAGCGGACAGCGTAGCAGTGTTACGCAACCTAACAATGCGTCCATGACGGACACGGGCTCAGCTGGCTTACCCTTGATTCAAGTCAACGGTAGTAACTTCCTCACCGTGACCTACGTGCGACGTAAGGCCTCAACCAGTCCTGGTATTGGCTACGTTGTGCAGTTCTCCTCGACACTACAAGTGGGCACTTGGGCGGTAAACCCTGCCGCAACGACTATAGTCACATCCATTGATGCTAACTTAGAGCGCGTGGTGGTGACAGACTCCGTGCCCTTGAGTAACCGCCGCTTTGCCCGCGCCTTGATCTCTACTGGAACCTTTAATGCTCCGATTATCATCAGCCCTACCGCAGCGGCAGGTAGGCAAGGGCAGGCATTCTCCTACGCCATCGGTGCTAGTGACACACCTAGCGTTTATACTGCAAGCACATTGCCCGCTGGTTTGAGTTTAAATCCCAGCACGGGAATTATCTCTGGTACACCTACTGTGACTGGAACCTTTATTATAACGGTCACGGCAACTAACAACACAGGCACGGCTACGACGACTGTCACCATTACGTTGGCTACTATGTGAATAAAGTGAGGGAGTTTTTGAGAAGGATAGACGGCAAAGATCACGGCCACGGCTGCAGGGACTTTAGGAGGCACTAGATATAGGTTCACCACCTATGAAATAGTTAGTGGCAATGATGCCGCAGACCGTGATCCCCGCAACTGGCCGCACATGGACAAACCTAGATACCCGAAGTGCCGAGACCTTCGCCAGCCGCAACCAAACCAAGTCCTACACCGTGGCGACCCCAAGGCTAGGCTATCGTAGCTATCGCCTCAATGTGACGCCCAACAACGGTAGCGCAAACTTGTTGCAACTCAGCGAACTCAAACTCTACGGCTCGCTCGTTCCTTAGAGCAGTTTCAGTGTGGGATCACGGCATAATTTGCTTAAGCTAGCTACGTGGTTCTACGCTTCTGTTTAGACTGGCATAGATGCGACATCAGTATCGTTACTTTAATATCTAGATGATAGCCATGTTCCGTTGCCGCCTACATGAAACGATGCCGCGTTTTCTTGAAGAGTGAGCCAGACGGTCGAGATCACGAATGGTGATAGAAGTTAGAGTCTTAAGTTCGGGACTGTCCCATTCAATGTTACTAGCATAAATAATTGTAAGTGCGATAAAGTCAGTGCCTGTGAAAAATTTATCACTTCTTACAACGCTACGGGGTGCATCGCTGATCAACAGCCATGCAGTCGAATTTGGTTATGGTTTTTTGATTCCCCATTCTTGTTCATAACAAGCTGTTTACTTTAATAAAGTGTGCATTAAATGAATGTAAAAATTGGTAGTAACTACGTAAGAAATAAATGGTTTACCATTGAATCTAGGGATTTATTTAAATCAATGAAAATCACCTCGATTTTTTTAGCTTTATGCGCCACGTTAAGCTCGGCGTTTTCACAGACCACCTACCGCGACATCCCGCTAGACTGTGGCGGCTGGGTCAGTGGCTTTGCCCAACACTCGAGCGGACGCCTCTACGGCTACGGCGATATCTTCGGCCTCTATCGCAGCGATGACTTCGGAGCCAGCTGGCGTTTCCTCCAAGCCGGATTAAGCGATCCTGGCGTTAATACATTTATCACCGGTGTCACCGTTCATCGTCTCGATGCGAACCGCGTCGCCTTCATGTCAGGCGGTAGAGTCTGGACTAGCACCGATAGCGGCGACAACTGGATCACCCGGCTCACCGATACAAACAAGCCCGACAGGCTTGATCGCGGATCCAAGTCCATTGCCTACCACCCCAACCAGCTGAACGAACTCTGGCTCGCCGCCAACCGCTCCGGGCAGACCTCCAGCCTCTGGCGCTCAACCGACAACGGCGCATCTTGGGCAGCCGTGGGCGGCACCTCGTTCGTGAACGAGCGCGTCAAAACCATTCACATCAACCCGCTGGCTCCCGCTCAAATCTGGGTAGGCACAGCCGCCATCACCAACCTCAGCACACTCGGTGGCCTCTGGTGCTCAGCCGACGCAGGGGCCACTTGGAGGAAAGTCTGGAATAACGGCGGCGCACAAACCGAAAACTTCGGCGCACCCAACGTAAACAGCATCGCGCGCAACGCGAGCGGAGTTTCCGTGTTCTCATCCAACGATGGCGTCTGGCAAGTCACCGCAACCGATTGGAATAACCCCGCCACTTACACGGCCACGCAACGCACTTGGAACGGCCAGTCGATTCCTAACGTCACCGTCCTGGCTAATAACACTTTCTGGGCCAGTGAAATGGGCGACCAAACCTGGGCGCCCAAAGTCAGCACGGATGGTATCACGTGGACAGATCGCCAGATCACCCTCTCTTCGGCCTACGTCCCTGAATGGACAACCGCCGCCCAAATTACGGCTTCGAATCGCGTCTATGGCCGCGATATAATAGTGCAGGATGTTAACAACTCCAACCGCTGGCTAGTCACCGGAGGCGCCTCGGCCCACCTAAGCGAAGATAATGGGCTCACCTGGCGCTACCAACCGGGCGGTATGGCTGGCACCGCCACCTATCGGGTAAACTTCGACCGCAATAACCCTCTCCGCGCTTATATCGCCTCCTCGGATCTAGGCATCTTCGTCGTCAACGACGGCGGTCTCTCCGGCACCACCGTCCACTCCAGCCGTAAATCTATCGACGAGCTGCACACTTACCACGAAGTCATGACCTCCTCTGACGGCCAGACCATCGTGGGTGCCGGCGTAAGCCAAAGCATCAGCCAAACCGTCATCGTCCGATCCACCGATGGCGGCGCAAACTTTGCCAAAGTCATTCACTCCGGTCTCCCCGCCAGCTACGAAGGGATCACCCGGTCCGTCATGTCGCCCACCAACCCCAACGACTACCTCGTGCTCCTCGGCTACACCGACGAAGTCGGCCAGGCCAGCAACCCCGGCCTCTACCGCACCACCAACGGCGGAACCAATTTCACCAAAGTCGGCGGCACCACTTTCGACGGTGTCAATACCGGCTCCCGTTACCATCCGGAGAACGCCTTCTTAGAACGCGACGGCATAAACACCTCCACACGCTACCTCGCTCTTCGCGCAAACAACAATTCTGCGATCCGCGGAGTCTGGCGCAGCACCGACGGTGGCACCACCTGGACCCTGCGGGGCGACCCGTTCGGCGGCCAATGGATCCTGGCCTTCGCGGTCGATCCCACCATAGCGGGCCGACTCTGGGCCGCCAACAACTGGTTGCGCCGTAGCGACGATGGCGGGGCCACTTGGACCACCGTGTCGGACTTCATTCAGATTGGCTCGGTGGATGCCTATAATGGGCGCTTAGTCGTGGGCGGACGCCGTCCCGGAGACACTTTAAACAAAATTTACCACAGCAACGATAACGGGCAAAGCTGGCAGGATTTTACCAGCGCCACCAATCGCTTCACTTGGGCTCAAGCCGTCTCCATAGACCCTTGGCGCGCCGGGCAAGTCTGGGTCACGGGCCCGCGTTCGGTGCAGCTCATCAATCCCCCGACTGGCCTTGATCCATTGCTCACTGGCACCGTCACTGGGTCCGCCCCCTTCGGCGGAGACGCTAATTTTGCCGCCGCCCGAGCCTACGACGGCAACACCGCCACTTATTTTGCTCCCGCTGCTAATGGTGGCAACACGACTTTAGATATGGGCAGCGGAGTCTTAGCACGCATCACCGCAATCCGCTACTTCCCACGCGCTGGCTTAGAAAATCGTATGAACGGCGGGCGTTTCGAGGGCTCCCCGGACGGAACCACTTGGACTACCTTGGCCTCGCTGACCACGTCCCCGTCCGCCGGTTGGCAAACGGTCTCGGTCAGCCAGACCGCTTACTTCCGGCACCTACGCTACCTTCATCCCACCGGTCTGGCCGATGTCGCCGAGATCGAATTCCGCGGTTTGCTCGCCGCCAGCCCCGTCATTCTCAACCAGCCGTTGCCCTCACTTTCCGCCATCGTTGGCCAAGCGGTGAATTACAACCTCACGGCCAGCGGCACTCCTGCGCCCACCTTCAGCATCACCGCCGGCAGCCTGCCCGCTGGCCTTTCGATCAACGCCACCACCGGAACGATTTCCGGCACGCCGACCGCCGCCTCCTCCGGCACCGTTACCGTGCAGGCGAGTAATCCCAGCGGAAACGCTACGGCCACGATCAACTACAGCACCCTACTCGGAGCGCGCCTCAGCGCCAGCACCCCGGCCCCTAGCTTCACTCAGCCCACCGCCACCACCGGCACAGCCCCCGTCACCCTCACCAACACGGGCGATGCGCCACTCTCCTGGGCCGCCGCGCTTCCCACCGTTAACGGCAACTACACCCAGGCTGCCAGCACCACGCCCAGCAGCGGTGTCAGTTTTTCATGGATCAATGCCGTCACCGGCGGCACGAAGATCACGTTTGCCGGCAGTGACGACGAGAACGCCGGCCCGATCACCCTGCCATTTCCCTTCCCCTTCTACGGCACCAACCACACCTCTCTGCGCGTCTGCACCAACGGCTGGTTTAGCTTCACCAGCACGTTGACTAACTACTCCGCCCCGGCGTCGCTCCCTACAAACACAGATTTCCCCGAGAACCTCATCGCCCCGTTCTTTGCCGACCTTTACCTGCGCACCGACAGCGGCGTTTATTACCGCACCGTCGATTCTCAAACCTTCGTCATCAGCTACGTGGATTTGGTGCGCTTCGCGGATAGCAACGCCAGCAACCCCCCCCGCTACACCTTCCAAGCCATTCTCAAATCCGACGGACGCATCACCTTCCAGTATCTCAATGTCCCCAACCTTACCACCGGCAGTCGAATCATCGGTCTTCAAAACGCTGCCCGCACCTTCGCCTCCACCATCGCATTACCCGCCACCATCAGCGACCTCACCGGACGCGCCCACCAGTTAACTCCGTCCGTCGGTTGGCTGGCCGCGATTTCCCCGAACAGCAGTTCCGCCGCCGGGAGCACCCTAGCTACGGGTGCATCCGTCACCCTTAACGCCACGATCAACACCACCGGCATCGCCACCGGTCAGACCCGCAGCGGCAACATTACCTTTACCTCCAACGACCCCATCAACCCGGTGCTGGCCGTCCCCTTCAACCTCACCGTAGGCACCCCGCTCCCGGTGCCCGTCATCGCCTCTGGCCAATCGGCCTCGGGCACCGTGAACACTGCATTCTCCTACACGATTCAAGCCACCAATAGCCCGACCGGCTACACCCTCGCCTCCGGCAGCCTGCCTGTGGGCGTGGCGCTCAACTCGACGACCGGACTTCTGTCCGGCCCCCCCACTCAGACCGGCACCTTTACCCCGAGCTTCACCGCCACCAACGCCGGCGGCACTTCGCTGGCGGTTGCGGTCACGCTCACCATCGCCCCCGCGCCAACCGGTGTGCAGGTCTTCCGCACCACCAACAGCCTCGCCGCCAGCGGCTCGCAGGACCTCCTCACTCCCGCCGGCGATGGCGTGGTCAACCTCCTGAAATACGCCTTCAACATGCTCGGTAGCGGAGCAGGGCAGGGGAGCAACTTGAACGCAGCCAACAGTTCTGTGATACCATCCAACGGCAGCGCTGGCTTGCCCCTAGTGGATGTGGATGGCACTGGGAAACTCCGCGTCACCTATGTCCGTCGCAAGAGCACGAGTAACTCTGGCGTTACCTACGCCGTTGAGTTCAGCGACACTCTCGCAAACGGCACGTGGGCGGTGAACGCCTCCGCTACCACGGCGGTGACGAGTATCGACGCCACCTTTGAACGAGTCGTCGTGACCGACGCCAGCACTCTCAATAAACGCTTTGTGAGGGTCAAGGTCACTTCTCCGTGATTACTAAAAACTCTTCTTTTTCCTGCTTACAAATGAAGCGGCAGAAAAATTAAAAGATTATCTGTGACCCGCTTCTAACGGGATCTTTCGCAGACATAACAGGGACATTTTTGAGCTCTGTAATCTATGGTTATGGTTTATTGCTTCCTCATCGTTTTTCAAGTTTAACCTGTTTACTTATAATGATGTAGCTTAAATAATTGGAAAAGCAGATAGTAACTTGCGTGCCAAACGAAAATTTATTGTTGAATTTAGGAGTTCAATAAATCAATGAAAATAGGTTCTATTTTTTTAGTTTTATGCGCCACGATAAGTGCGGCATTTTCGCAGATTACTTACCGCGATATCGCCCTCGATGCTGGCGGCTGGGTCAGCGGCTTTGCACAGCATTCCAGCGGACGCCTCTACGGCTACGGGGATATATTCGGCCTATACCGCAGCGATGACTTCGGAGCCACGTGGCGCTTCCTTCAGGCCGGTCTCACCGATCCGGGCAACATCACCTTCGTTTCCGGCGTCACCGTTCACCCGCTCGATGCCAACCGCGTCGCCTACATGGCAGCCGCCCGCGTCTGGACCAGCGCCGACGGCGGCGACTCGTGGACCACCCGCCTCACCGATGTCAGTAAAAACACCCTTGATCGCGGCACCAAACCCATCGCCTACCACCCCACGCAGGCGAATCAACTCTGGCTCGCCGCCAACCGCTCCGGGCAGACCTCCAGCCTCTGGCGTTCAACCGACAACGGCGTGTCTTGGTCAGCCAGCGGCGGCACCGCGTTCGTCAATGAACGCGCTGTCACCATCCATTTTTTTCCCTCTGCCCCCAACGAAATATGGGTGGGCACCGATGCGATCAGCGGATTGAGCACGCTCGGCGGTCTCTGGTGCTCGGTTAACGGAGGCACGACTTGGACCAAGGTCTGGAATAATGGCGGGGCACAGACGGAAAACTACGGCACTCCCGCCGTAAACAGTATTGCGCGCAACGCCGCTCGCGTCTCTGTGTTTTCATCCAACGACGGGGTGTGGCAGGTCACGGCAACCGATTGGAACAACCCCGCCACCTACATCGCGACCCAGCGCACTTGGAACGGCCAAAACATCCCCAACGTCACCGCCCTGGCCAACGGCTCTTTCTGGGCCAGCGAAATCGGCGACCAAACTTGGGCACCCAAGGTAAGCACTGATGGCGTCACCTGGACGGATCGCCAGATCACCCTTACCGCCGCGTATGTCCCGGAATGGGCCAGCGCCGCCCAGATCACGTCCGCCAATCGCGTCTATGGCCGCGACATGATGGTGCAGGACGTAGCCAACCCCAACCGTTGGCTGCTCACCGGTGGTGGCTCGGCCCACCTGAGCGAGGACAACGGCCTCACTTGGCGCTACCAACCCGGCGGCATGGCCGGCATCGCCAGCCACCGCGTGAATTTCGACCGCCTCAATCCCCTCCGCGCCTACATCGCTACTGCTGATCGTGGTATCTTCATCGTCACCGACGGCGGCCTCTCCGGCACTACCAGCACCAGCTCCCGCAAGACCTTCGACGAGCTGCATAATTTCCACGAGGTCATGGTCTCCGCCGACGGCCAGACCATCGTCGGTGCTGGCGTGCAACAAAGCCTCAACCAGACGGTCATCATTCGCTCCACCAACGGCGGCTCGACATGGGCCAAAGTCACCCCCGCCGGCCTGCCCGCGAGTTACGAGGGCATCACCCGCGCGGTCATGTCGCTGAACAACCCCAACGACTACCTCGTGCTTCTCGGCTACACCGACAAAGCCGGTCAGGCCAACAACCCCGGCCTTTACCGCACCACCGACGGCGGCGCCAATTTCACCAAGGTCGGCGGCACCTCGTTCGATGGCATCAACACCGGCATGCGCTACGCCGCCGAACTCGCCCGCCTCGAACGCGACGGCATCAACCCCAACACCCGCTACCTGTGCCTGCGCGCAGACAACAACTCCTTCGCCCGCGGCGTGTGGCGCAGCACCGATGGCGGCACCACTTGGGCGCTCCGCACCGATCCCTTCGGCGGTGCCTGGACTTGGGCCCTCGCCGTCGATCCCACCGTCGAAGGTCGCCTCTGGGCCGGTGCGCACAGCCTGCGCCGCAGCGATGACGGCGGCGGCACGTGGACGACCGTTTCCAACTTTGTGGATATTGATTCACTCGACGCCTATGCCGGGCGGCTCGCCATCTTCGGCCGCCGCAGCGGCGACACGTTTAATAAAATTTACGCCAGCGCCGACAACGGCAACACCTGGCAGGAACAGACCGGCCCCACCAACCGCCTGCTCTGGGCCAATCGCGAAATCTCCCTCGACCCTTGGCGCGCAAATCAAATCTGGGTGACCAGCTCGCGCTCCGTCCAGCTCATCAATCCTCCGACCGGCCTTGATCCCCTTCTCATTGGCACCATCACCGGCTCCGCACCCGCCGGAGGCAACGCCAGCTTCGCCGCATCCATGGCCTACGATGGCAACACCGCCACCGCCTTCTCTCCCGCCAGCAACGGCGGTAACACCACCCTCGATCTGGGTGTCGGAGTCTCCGCCCGCATCACCTCAATCCGCTACTTCCCGCGCGCCGGCTTCGAAAGCCGGATGAACGGCGGGCGCTTCGAAGGTTCCCCGGATGGGACCAACTGGACCACCCTCGCCTCCCTGTCTGCCACCCCGTCCGCCGGCTGGCAAACAGTCTCGGTCAGCCAGACCGCTTACTTCCGGCACCTGCGCTACCTGCACCCCACGGGGCAGGCGGATGTCGCCGAGATTGAGTTTCGCGGTTTGCTCGCCACCACTCCCGCCATCCTCAACCAGCCGTTGCCAGCACTCTCCGCCCTCGTCGGCCAAGCGGTGAACTACAGCCTTACGGCCAGCGGCACTCCTTTGCCCACCTTCAGCATCATCGCCGGCACCCTGCCCGCAGGCCTTTCGATCAACGCCACCACTGGAACGATTTCAGGCACGCCGACCGCCGCCACCACGGGCACCGTCACCGTGCAGGCAAGCAACTCCAAGGGAAGCGCGAGCGCCACCATCAGTTACAGCATCGTGCTCGGCGCGCGCATCAGCGCCAGCACCCCGGCCCCCAGTTTCACCCAGACCACCAACACCACCGGCACCGCCCCGGTCACCCTCACCAACACCGGCGACGCCCCGCTCTTCTGGGCCGCTTCACTTCCGACCGTTGACGGCAACTACACCCAGGCTGCCAGCACCACGCCCGGCAGCGGGATCAGTTACTCGTGGATCAATGCCGTTGCCGGCGGCACAAAGGTCGCCTTGGCCGACGGTGACGAGACCAACGCCGGCCCCATTCCCCTACCTTTTAACTTTCCTTTCTACGGCACCGACCGCACCTCCCTGCGCGTCTGCACCAACGGCTTCATCAGCTTCACCAATACGGGTTCACCTTGGACACCACCCACCTCGCTTCCGAGCACCAGCACCAACGCGCCGGAAAACTTGATTGCGCCCTTCTACACCGATCTCTTTGTGCGCTTCGATAGCGGCATTTATTACCGCGCCGTCGATTCGCAAAGTTTCGCAATCAGCTTCGTTGACTTGGTGCGCTACGCGGACCGTGGCTCCAGCAACCCGCAACGCTACAATTTTCAAGCCATCCTCAAATCCGACGGACGCATCCTCTTCCAGTATCAAAACGTGCCCAACCTCTCAACCGGCTCGCAACTGATCGGTATCCAGAACTCCACCCGCACCCTTGGCTCGACGATTACAATACCATCCCCCACTAACAGTCTGAACGGCCAAGCCTACCAATTTACCCCGCCGCTTGGCTGGCTGGCCGCCATCTCCCCCAACAGCAGCTCCGCCGCTGGAACCACCTTGGCCGCGGGCGCATCGGTCGCCCTAAACGCCACGATCAACACCACCGGCATCGCCACCGGTCAAACCCGCAGCGGCAACATCACCTTTACCTCCAACGACCCCATCAACCCCGTTCTGGCGGTCCTCTTTAACCTTACCGTCGGCACCCCGGCCACCCCGCCGCCCGTCATCGCCTCCGGCCAGTCGGCCTCAGGCACCGTGGGCACCGTATTCTCTTACGCACTACAAGCCACCAACACCCCGACCAGCTACACCCTCGCCTCCGGCACCCTGCCGCCCGGCATCAGCTTAAACTCCAGCACCGGCCAACTCACCGGCACGCCTACCACCGCAGGCACCCACACGCCCGCCTTCACCGCGACCAATGCCGGCGGCACCTCGGCCGCGCAATCCATCACGCTGACCATTGCCCCAAACACGTGGCCAGGCAGCTATGATTTCAACTCCAGTCAGGCGAACTTCGAGTCCACCTTCAACGAAACTACCGGCTGGGGAACCCTCTGGAACGCCACCTCTGGCGTGGGCGGAGGCGGCGGTCTCGCCACCGATTCCTCGGACCGCGCCGCCCTGCTCCCCGACAGCCTCATCACCTTCTCCACCGCCGGGCAGAGAGTCGTCACGAGCGTTGCCTTCAAAGCCCGGGTCACCGCAGGCGCAACCAACACCGCCGGAGGCATCGGCCTCAGAATAGGTATCAACATTCTAAATACACCTTTGCTAGCCTCGGGCGGATACCTCGTCGCCGGCCTCAACTCGGCATCTTCCAACTCCATCACCTCCGCCCTGATGGCCGACAGCCGGAACAACACACCAGGCGCATCGACCACCACCGATACCGATGCACTTACGCTCGCCGACAATAATTGGTATCGGCTCGACGCCACGTTCACCTACACCGGCGGCGACAGTTTCAGCATCACCACCCAGGTCTATGATCTTGGCTCGGCCGGCACCTCCACGGCCACGCTCATCGACGCCTTCACGGTCACGCGCAGCGGATTGACCAGCCTCGTCAACGTGCCCGTATATGTAGGCCTCCAAGGCCGTTCCGCCGCCGGTGCCGGCGGCGTGCGCACCTTTGATAATTTCTCCGCTACGACTCCGCCCAACTCCCCCGTTATCTCGTCCGGCCAAGCCACCAGCGGCACCTCCGGCACGACCTTCAGTTACCAGATCGTAGCCAGCAACAGCCCCGCCAGCTACGCTCTCTCCAGCGGCACCCTGCCCAGCGGTGTATCCCTGAACACCGCCACCGGTCTGATCTCGGGCACGCCGACGGCCTCCGGTACCTTCACGCCGAGCATCACCGCCACCAACTCCGGCGGCACCTCGCCCGGCGCTACCGTCACGCTCACCATTGTCCCCGCACCGACCGGTGTAGCCACCTTCCGCACCACCTACGGCCTCGCCTCCAATGGCTCGCAGGACTTGCTCACCCCAGCCGGTGACGGCGTGCAGAACCTCCTGAAATACGCCTTCAACATGATGGGCGCAGGAACAGGGCAGGGGAGCAACTTGAGCGCAGCCAACAGTTCTGTGATACCATCCAACGGCAGCGCCGGCTTGCCCCTAGTGGATGTGGATGGCACTGGGAAACTCCGCGTCACCTATGTCCGTCGCAAGAACACGAGTAACTCGGGCATTACCTACGCCGTTGAGTTCAGCGACACTCTCGCTAACGGCACTTGGGCCGTAAATGCTTCGGCCACTACGGTGGTGACCAGTATTGACACCACCTTTGAGCGAGTCGTCGTGACTGATTCCAATACCCCCACCAAACGCTTCGTCCGTGTCAAGGTCTCCTCCCCATGAATTTCGCCAAACTGATTCTCCTCACAGGTTGCCTTGGACTGCTGGTCAGTTCAGTTCACGCGGCTGATTACTACGTCGCCACCTCGGGCAACGACACTACGGGCAACGGGACGATTGGTTCGCCTTTCCGCACCATTCAAAAGGCAGCGAACACCGCCGTGGCCGGGGACAATGTCGTTATTCGCGCGGGAACGTATCGGGAAACGGTGCGCCCCGCCGCTTCTGGCACCGCATTGGCACGGATTACCTACAAGGCTTTCGAAGCCGCCGGGGCCTTTGAGGAGGTCATCATCTCCGGTGCCGATCCTGTGAGCGGTTGGACTGCCCATGATACCAGCGGGGGCAAGGCGATCTACAAATCCAGTGCAATGAACTGGAATCTCTCCAATACCGGCGCGAGCTTCGGCACCGCTTATCGCAACCAGATTTTCGTCAACGGCGGCATGATGGTCCTCGCCCGCTGGCCCAACGTGCCGGCCGACCGCATTACCCGGCTCAGCTATCAGGATCTGGCTCTCGTTTCATCCGGCAGCGGCCAGGCTGGTAGCACCTCCGCTTCCGCCTGGATCGACAACGCCAACGTCAACGCCGCTTTTCCCGCCGGCTACTGGACTGCCCCCCGGCTCGCCACCGCGCGCGTGTTTCTTTCCCCCGCCACCATGATCTGGGGCATGTCGGTGAAGATCGCCTCGCAATCAACCAACCGCCTGAATCTCGACGCCACGGGCACCGGCTTCAGCTTCACCACCGCCTACTATTATCCGACGACCAACAACCGGTTTTTCCTCTACGACTGGTATGATGCCTTGGACACCGCCGGTGAATACTGGAAGGACACCGCCACCAACACGCTCTACCTGTGGGCGCCCGGCGGTGTTAATCCCGCCACGCTCAATATCGAGGCCAAACGCCGCGACTTCGGCCTGTCTCTGGGCCAGCGCTCTTACCTGACGTTTCGCGGAATCAAGCTGTTCTCCTGCACGGTGGAGAGCGACAGCGCCTCCACCAGCCTAGAGTTCACCGAGATCGAGGCGCGCTACATCGGCCATATCGACAACTACGCGCCGACGTTCAGCACCGCCGCCAACCCACGCGAATTTTATCTGCGGGGCGACGGACACGTCGTCACGGACAGTTATTTTTATGGTTCCGCCGTGGTGGCGATCGGCGCCAGCGGCACCAACATGCGCATCGAAAACAACGTAATCCGCGACTTCGGCTACGCCCACTACGGCTCCGCCATCTTGGCTCGCAACGGCGGCATCCACGGCAACCGCACCCTTGCCTCCAAGAACCAGTTCCTGCGCAACACCGCCTTCAACGGTGGCCATACCATCGTCACCACCGATCCCGCGCTGGATGTAAAATACAACCGCATCTACAACTCCCACCTGCGTGGCTCCGACGTGGGCGCGGTCGGCATCGCTTCCACCGATGGCCTCGGCTCCGAGATCGCCTACAACGTCATCTCCGACGCCCTCGGCCCCAAAGACAACGGCGTGCTCTACGGCAGCTTCGGCATCTATTTCGACTACGAATGCCGCAACTACACCGTCCACCACAACATCGTCTATAACACGACCGGATCGTCTTACCAACTGATGCCCAACCGCGCGGCCTTCCTAGCCGGTGTGACCAACATGGGCATGAAATTTTACCACAATACCGGCGATGGCGACTTCGGCCTTATCGCCCCGCAGGACATCCCCGGCGTGGATGTGCGCAATAATCTCGTCCGCCGTTTCCTGAACGCCGGCAACGGCAACTACACCAGCCTGCCCAATGTTCAGTTCTCCAATAACACCGCCTACGCCACCGATGCCGCCGCGCCTTATCGCAACCGCCTCAACCGCGACTTGCGCTTCGCCACCGGCTCCAGCACCGGCGTCAATGCCGGTACCGTCATCTCGCCCTACTCCGACGGCTTCGCGGGCGCCGCGCCCGACACCGGCGCGCTGGAGTTTGATCAAGCCGCCTTCATCGCCGGGGCGACCGTGACGCAGCGGCAGTTGTCGTTGCTCACCGTCACGAACATCGCGCAATCGGGAAACCTCGTGGATGTTCAATTGGGCAACCTTCCCGAGGGGCGCAGTCCCGCCCTCACCTTGCAGGTGCGCATCGGCTCGGGGGCCTTCGGCGGCGCGGTGGCCTATGACTATGCGACCGCCACCTGGAGGGTCGTGGGTGTTAACAAAGGCGCGCTCACCGGTCTGCAATCCGTCAGCGTTCGCATCGGCGTCATCGGCACCCCGGTCACGCTGGATTCGCCCATCGACGTGGGCGGCGGGGTTGCCGCTCCCGAAATCGCCGTGCGCGGCAATGAGGTGAATATCATCGACGGTGACAACACGCCTTCCGGCACCGACCACACCATCTTCGCCGATGCCCAGGCGGGCGATCCGGTCGGCACCACCCAGTCCTTCGCGATCTACAATTTCGGCTCCGTGCAGCTCAACATCGGGGCGATCACTTTCACTGGCGCAAACGCCGCCGACTTCTCAGTGGTCACCGCGCCGCCCGCCACCCTCGCTGCGGAAGCCAGCGCGACGTTCGTTGTGCGGTTTAAACCCTCGGCAACCGGCGTGCGCACGGCCATTCTCCACCTCGCCAACAATGACCCGGACGAAGCGGATTTCAATTTTACCGTGCAGGGCCAAGGCACGGCGCCTCTGCCCGAGCTTTACCTGCCAAATCCGCAGTTGACCTCCACGCTGACCTCGAACTCGACCGGCAGTGTCAGCCTTCCCATCCAGAATACCGGCTTAGCGAACTTGACCTGGAGCCTCGCCTCCCCGTCCGGCACCGGCCTCTACTCTTGGGCGGACAGCGTGAGCGGCGGGCCGGCCTTCAACTGGTATAATATTCAGAGCCTCGGCACCAAGCACTGGGGTGGCGGTAACGACGACGAAGCAGACACCGTCGTCACGCTGCCGTTCACCTTCCCCTACTACGGCACCAATTACAGCCAGCTCACCATCAGCATCGACGGCATCCTTGCGCCAGGTTCGGCTGCCGGCATCCGCACGTATTGGTCCAACTTAACGCTGCCGAATAGTTCCGCACCCATTAACCTCATCGCCCCGTTCTGGGATGACCTGGTTCTGGATGCCTCAGCGCAAATCCGCAGTTACGCGGTGGATGCCAGCACCTTTGTTATCCTCTACGAAAACGCAAAGTCCTACTCCTCGATTAATCGCATCACCTTCCAGGTAGTGATCCGTTCCAACGGCCAGATTACCGTCCAGTATTTAGACAACCAGTTCACGCGCAGCTACACGATCGGCCTGCAGAACGCCGCCCGCACTCTCGGCCCGCAGGTGGCCTACAGCAACGACACCAGTGCCCTGCAAGGGATACAACTCCCGGTCGGCACCGGCATCAACCGCGCCATCACCTTCTTCCCGCCCGCCAGTTTCGTAACCAGCCTGTCGCCGACCAGCGGCAGCATTCCGCCGGGATCGAGTGCGTCGGTCTCGGTGAACCTAAGCGCCAGCGGCCTCGCCCTCGGCACTTACCAATCAACCATCACCCTTACCACCAACGACGCGGATGAGGCTAGCGTGCAAATCCCGCTGAGCTTGCAGGTAGTCGCATCCATCGCCCCGCCGGTCGTCACCCCTAGCCAAGCCGCCTCCGGCACGGTTGGCTCCGCCTTAAGCTATCAACTCACTGCGAGCAACGCCCCGACTAGTTACACGCTCGTCTCTGGCAGCCTACCGCCCGGCGTTTCGCTGAATACCACTACCGGCGTGTTCAGCGGCACACCCAGTGCGCTTGGCTCGTATGCCCCGACCTTCACCGCCACCAACGCCGCAGGCACTTCGCCAGCCGTATCGGTCACGATCACTATCACGGCCGTGCCGTCCGCGCTGGCGTATGAGCCTTTTACCTACACCAGCGCAGCCACACTGGCTGGACAAGTTGCCCCGTCGCCCTTCGGCACGTGGAGCGGAAGCGGAGGCACCATCAACTCGACGGGCCTCAGCTATGGCAACCTAATCACGAGCGGCTTGGCCGGGCTATCCAGCGGCGGCGGGCGCAATTTCTTGCCGGTGGGAAGCACTATCAACTCCGGCATCCACTATATTAGTTTTCTCGCTGCCAACCTAGGCACGGCGAACCTCTATGCCGGACTCGAGTTCCGTGTGGCCACCAGTGCCGATACCGACAACCGGTTCATTGTCGGCGTCTCCAACAACTCAGCAGCCTCCGGCCAGTTCATGGCGCAAAAAGCCTCCGGCGGAACCGTGTTCTCAACCTCCGGCGTCGCTCGCAATGACGCCACCCACCTCTTCGTGGTTAAAATCGACTACACCGCAGGCGCAGGCAATCACGTGCTCTCCTGGTGGCTGGACCCTGCGGTAGGCGGCGCGGAACCTCCGGTCACCAATGCCACGCTGACCGGCGACTTCGCCTTTTCCATCATCGGCATCGCAAAATTCGGCACCGCGCCGAACGCGGTCTTCGACGAAATCCGCCGCGGAAATTCCTGGAGCAGCGTCACACCATCGACTGCGTTGACGGGTCTGCAAACCTTCCGCTCGAACTACGGCCTAGCGGCCAACGGCAGTCAGGACTTACTCACCCCAGCCGGTGACGGAGTGGCAAACTTCCTCAAATACGCCTTCAACATGATGGGCGCAGGAACAGGGCAGGGGAGCAACTTGAACGCAGCCAACAGTTCTGTGATACCATCCAACGGCAGCGCTGGCTTGCCCCTAGTGGATGTGGATGGCACGGGAAAACTCCGCGTCACCTATGTCCGTCGTAAGAGCACGAGCAACTCTGGCGTTACCTACGCCGTTGAGTTCAGCGACACTCTCGCAAACGGCACGTGGGCGGTGAACGCCTCCGCTACCACGGCGGTGACGAGTATCGACGCCACCTTTGAACGAGTCGTCGTGACTGATTCCAATGCCCCCATCAAACGCTTCGTCCGTCTGCGGGTCACTGCACCTTAAAGCTCGTTCGTATTATCTGGGAATTTCTTAGTGTCAAGACTCTGTCTGGACCTTGTCGATTATTATTCACTTTGGTTGAGTTTTAATTTACGCTCAGTGCGGAGACGTTTACTCATGAAGCGACTACACTATTTATACTTCCTCTTTTTTCTCGCTGGAACTGTGTTGTGGGCGCAGGAGCCTTCTCTGGTCGAGTTAGAGCAACAACCTGATCGTTGGCCCGAAGAAGTTACCACGAAGGTCGCAATTCAAGTCAAGCTCATGGCGGATGGTAAAGAGATAGGTTCCATGTTGCTGCCCGTGGGAGGTAAAGGTAAGCCGATGGAACTGAAGCAAGGGATATTAAAAATAGAGGTGCTAAATGCACGAGGCGAAATAGCAGTTACCGACACAGATTTTTTGGAAAATTTAAAAACCGTGCAGCCCAAGCCGGAGGTTACCCCTGAGACCAACGCGGAAGAAATAGGGGTTGATCAGCCACCTCCCACTCAATCTAGTGCTGATCCAGCAGTAGGAGCTATGTGGCAGAAGTTAAATAAAACATTCGGAGCCACTGTCTGGCAGGACGATCAACTTTGGGATGATGATGCTGCGGTGGTGGCGAAGCGCCTAGCGTGGCCTGAGGAATCGCGCACGGAAACGCAGGGAAGCTATCGGCTGTATGCCAAGGAGAACGTGCAAGTGCTAGGCACACGGCCTTATTCGTTAGCTCTTTATCAGCAACAAGGTAAGCCAGATCGTTTTTCTATGATGTTTGCTAATAAAGGTGATTTTGAGGGATTTTCTAAGGTGGATCCAAGTCGTCAAGATGAAGAGTCGTCTAAAGAAAGACGTGAGCGGGAAAAAGATTCTAAAGCTGCCATTAAAGGGTTTCCTGAAGCGGTTAAGCAAGACAGAGATACCATCGAAAAAAAGTTGATAGAGCTTTTAGGAGAGCCGCAGCGTCAGCACATAGGCAGTGGTGACATGAAGGAATCAGTTGATCGTTGGGATTGGCAGGGTCATGCAATCTTATTAGCCTCACCTAAAGGGGAATACACGGCAGTGCGAATCATATCCACGGAGTTAGCTGATAATAGAGGCCGAGTGGCGCGGGTATCCGATTCTGATTTAAAAGAAATTTTAAAACAACGTGTTCTGACCAGACCTAACGGTGATGTCGTCATTCAACAAATCCCCATGGTGGATCAAGGGCCAAAGGGGTTTTGCGTGCCTGCGACATGGGAGCGTTACCTGCGTTACTTGGAAATGCCCGCCGATATGTATGTGTTGGCCATGGCTGGCGGCACGGGTTTAGGTGGAGGTACTTACACCAGTGCGATTAAGGAAGGCGCCGATAGATTCGCTAAAGTCTATAGCAGAAAGATTGAAGACATAGATCCATCCCTTGAAATAAAAGATCTGGCTAAATACATCGACCAAGGTTTACCGGTGATGTGGAGTTGTTATGTGAATCCTGTTATTGAGGGTGCATTTACCAAAAGAACATTAGAACGTCGCAGCGTGACAGATTGGGATGCCTATGCCACTACTTTAGAAAAAGAGCGTAAGAGTATGAGCGACCGGCCTGTTAGAATCCGTGACAGCGGTCACATGCGCTTAATCATTGGCTATAATGAAAAGACCAGTGAAATTGCTATCTCGGATTCGTGGGGTAAAGGTTCGGAAGAACGTTGGTTGACCTTGGAAGAAGCTAAATCAACCACGCAGTCTGAACTCACCATCATTAAGTGGTAGTCCTAACTAAGAAAACGGAAAGGCTGAGATTTGCCACATCTTTCCAGTTTAGGTGGGACAGACCAGAAGATCAAAAAAATACCAGAGTTTTACCACTAAAATCACTAAAGCCCTGAAGGAAGAAAATTAGATTTTTTAGGGGATAAACAAAACGAGCATTTTCACAAACAAGATGTTTTTTATTTTAGTGACTTTAGTGGTAAAAAACCCCCGTCTTGCTTACTTTTCTTTTTTTCAGGTCAGGGAGCTAGTGCTCATTGTTATCATGAAGAAGTTGTCATACAATTTTCCTCGTGTAAGATTTATTTATGGAAGAGAAGTCTTTAAGCAATTTTCGGCCAGAATTACCCGCTCCTTTTAAGCCCGAATTTACTGCAACTACCGTGATTGATCTCAAGTCTCTTCTTGGCACCATCAAACAAGCTAAAGGTTCCAGTCACAGCACCCAGTATCAGAACGAAGAGAGTAGCTTACTGGACATTTTTGCTGCAGAAGCTGAGGGTTTGCGCGAGAGTAAGGCGGAGCCAGAAAAAATGATGCCTGTGCTCCTCGGTAAATTAGGGCTACCAGAGGATCACCCGCTTTGGGCTGCTGCCATAAAGGCCAGTGACTTAGCTGGTCAAAACCAAGACAGCCACCCCAGCTACCATAGTCCCCATCACGTTACGGAAGTGATTCTAGCCGCTTACTGTTTAGGACTGCGCGAACATCTTCCCCAAGAACGTATTGCCGAGTTATTGATTGCCGCAGCAGCCCATGACCTCGGGCACACGGGCGGTATGAATCAGTTCGCCTATGAGCTGGAGGCCATGGCGTATCAACAAATCCATCCCTTTTTAATCGAATGCGGGTTAGACGGAGCGTGCGTGGGGCGGATCGGGAGCATGATAGCCTCAACTGATTTTGCTAATGGTGTACCCATGGTGCGGAAGGCTTACCGCTACTGGCACGATTTTCCCATAGATAATGAAGAACGCTTGTTAGCAGCGCAGTGTTTAATTTTAACAGAGGCAGATGTTTTATTCTCCTGCTTCAGTGAGCATTATAACGATCGGCTCAGTAAACTACTGTCTGTAGAATGGAATAGGGAGGAAACCTTAAGTTTGCGTGAGCGGATCGGTTTTCTTTCTTCGGTCGAGTTTATTTCAGATGCTGCCTTGCAATTAGGCTTAGAAGAGCGTCGTTTGGCTATTTGGAAAAACCTTAAACGTAAAACGGGTCGCATTCCTTATCCAGAAATCCTTCCTAAACCCACGCCGCAGTAGGCTTTGCGTGTGAACATCCCCGTCCCCATCTTGCTTGCCTGATGTAAAGAAAAGAACCCAGAATTTTAACCACGGATAACACGGATATAAGAAAAGAAAAAATCTTCTTAATTCCCTCATCTGTCCCCTATCCGTGATATCCGTGGTTAAATAATCCCCGCTTTTCGCTCCGCACCCTCCGTATCCACATCTTCTAGGTCATCTTTCCATTTTATTACTAAGGTCTAAAATATTAAACACTACACTCTATAAAGGCGACACCTGGTCTTTCCATCGTAAAAGTAGCTAGGATAAACTCTTTAGACGAATCAAGGGACAAGGACTCATTGGCACTTTGTAGTTTATTTTTTAATTTTAAATCTCGTAGCTGATCGGGGGTGGGATATTCAGGTGAGCCCATAGAGTGCCAAGAGGAAATAATATTATTTTCTTCTAAGCCCAAACGAATAAGTTCGGCTGAATGTGCTGAAGCTGGAAGCTTAACACAGAACTTTATTTTCTCAGGGGAATCATCCACGTTCTTGGGATAGGCATAGGCGAGCACCTGAATTTTTTTATCCTTAATTGTGGCTAGAGCACCGCAAAGACCATCGCCGCCTTCCACCGCCACAGCCTGAGACCCAAGACGCTGTAAGAGCATGTGGGCAAACCAACCTTGTTTACGCAGACCGTGCAGGCTAAGCAGTCCATAATTGGCACTAAACTCCGCCGACTGAAAACCCGCTTGATTATAAATATCGGACAAACACCAGAACGCAAAGAAGTCGGCATCCTGTGACACTTCGGCCATGGTCTTAACAATAAAAGCAGGTTCGACGGCACTTTCCTTCACGGGATCATAAGGGAACCAAGAACGTCCCCATTCGTTCCAATGCACTTCACCTTTCCATTGGCGGCGCTCAAGCTCTTTCTTTAGTCCACGAATGACACCAGTGGCGAAGTGAGGGGAGTCTTTAACTTTATGTGAAGCAGGACCATCGAACGGAGACAATGGTTGTCCTTCTGAATCATTATTGTAAATGTGAGTAATAAGATAGTCTGGTGGACTGCCGTCTTTTGTAGTGAAGTCTAAAAAATCAGGCATCCATTCTCCGCGTGCTGTGGATGGCCCCCCAAAACGTAACTGGCTATCAACAGATTTTACAGCGTGCCAAGTAGCTGACCAAAGTTGAAAAAATTCTTCCATCGTGCCACCAAAAAAACAGCCTTTGAGGTTGGGCTCGTTCCAACATTCGAAATACCATGAGCGAACTTCTTCGATTCCATAACGCGTAACGTGGTGACGTATTCCAGTAGAAACAAAATCTGACCATTCCTTTAAATCGCGAGGGCTGCCAGTGGAGTTTTTATCAGGCCAACACGTGGTGGGATCATCGGACATTCCAACGGGCGTAAAACAAGTGGTGTAAATAGGTTTAAGTCCTATCTCTAAAAGTATTTCAATATTGAGATCAATTTGTTGCCAATTGGCTTTCTTCTTTTTCTGCTCCTTAGGGCTTTGCCATTCTTTTAGATCATAATCCCAAACACAAAGTTCTGGAGAATACATCGCTACGGCGCGAACATGTTTCAATCCCAATTCGTCGCGAGCCGTGATAAGTTGTTGGCGGACATCGTGCCTCGACAACCACCGAAACTGATCAATGTTTCCTACTCCAGACCAAGTTGCTTTTAAAACGGTAGAGGGTTTAGACCATAAGGGAGACAGGGTAACTGAATTCATAATTTTGTAATCTTAGCTAGATCTGTCCAAACAGTAGCTAACTCTGTGATCACCCGTCAATATTATGAGATGGTTTTGCTCAAAGGATTCCGCCGCACCTTAATGGCTACACGATCTAGCAAATCCGTCCGCGCTTGCCCGCCGCACTATGGCCAATGGGGTTTTCTCCAACCCAACGCTCGTCCACAGACTCACTCGCAAGCTGATAGCGGGAATCGGAAGAAAGGCGGATGCTGTTGGAGTGATTATCTAAACTCGCATGAATGGTCTCCATGCCGAAGGTCAGTATATCGCCCGCCTTAAACTCTGCCGTTAACCAGCGAGTTTGGAATTTCTCCCGCAGCGTTACTGGATTGTTGGAAAGTGTCCCCGACCAATGCGACGCCTTAGCATCGTCACGGTTGCTGCAATACGTATCTACATCGCGGTTCAGGTAGTTGCGAAAACGATCTGCTTGTAAATGCGAACGCTCAAGAATCATAAGTCCGCCGAGTTGTAGCGAGGTGTCACCAACTGGCACCCACGCCGTGTAGAGGTTGGGCGTGCCGCGGCTCATATAAACTATATCACAATGGGGCGACGTGCCTTTACCAGGCGAGACGGCACGAAACCATGTGTAATCAAAGTGCCGCACTGACCCACCGAGAAAGAGGGTGTAAAACTCCATCATCCGACCAGAATATAAAACCTCTTTTAGTGCGGCGTTTTGCATGGCTAATTCAGGCTTAAACGTACACGCCTTGTCGGGATTCGCCACGGCCTCAAAACTCGGGTATGCTGCATCCAGCATTCCTTCAACCGCCAAACGATCCGTGACAACTTCACGCGCTTTGAGCACTTGGTCTCGGCTTAGGTAACCAGGAACGTAAAGATACCCGTCCTCTCTCATGCGCTGGCGCAGTGCTGGGCCGTTGTCTGCAATATCTGCCGAAGAGCGAAGTTCTCCCCAAGCTTCGGACGAAAGATCAAGAGCGTGTCCACCAGAAGTTAATTCGAAAGTTGTTACCATGAAAAGAAGGTACCTCATTTTTATATTTTTTGGAATGGATTAAGTGGAATAAAACATGTGTAATTTGGGATATGTCTCACCGCATCCAAAACCAGCATTTCCGCCATGCCTACAGTCCCGCTTCCCCCTTAGGACGCTTGACTGCTTGTGGCTTTCAAGCTGCCTCACTCGGCGTGCAACAGTGGCGGACTTACAGGGAATATGCACTCGTTTATGTGCTCAGTGGTAAGGGCTTTATGGATGATGAGCAAGGGTTCCATGCCGAGATCGAAGCGGGCGACTTAATGTTTATCTATCCTGACATTGCCCACCGTTACGGCCCTAAAAATAACGCGGTTTGGTCCGAGATTTACATTTCCTTTAGCGGACCCGTGTTTGATCTGTGGCAGAGTCAGGGCTTGCTTGACTCGAAAAGGCCTCTGCGTCACCTTGAACCAATTGCTGAATGGCAAAGACGCTTTGAATCCATTCTCGGCGCTCCGCGCCGTAACGGCTACGCCCCCGCCCTGACTGAAGTCTGTCGTCTACAGGATTTGCTCGCCGATATTTTGCTCGATCAAGGACCCAAGCTCGGCGCACAACAGCATTGGCTCGATTGCGCTATTGCACTACTCGAAGCGGATCTTAGCGGTGAGCTCGATATGAATGACATCGCCAAAAACTTAGGTATGAATTACGAGACCTTTCGCAAACGTTTTACCCAACTCACCCAAGAGCCCCCGGCTCGCTACCGCCTCGTTCGTCGTATTGAGCGAGCATGCGATCTCATGCGCGCTGGGGTGGCCACCGATTGCGAGGTCTCTGACATGCTTGGCTTCTGCGATGCCTCCTACTTCTCTCGTTGTTTCCGGCGCATCACAGGAAACTCTCCCAGCACCTTTCGCAAGCTCATTCCCCGGCGACAGGAGTTAGTAACTTAAGACAATTGCTTATACCCGATCATTTAAATAACTCCGCTATCTCAGCAATATTATGAGATGGTTTTGCGCAGGGTCAGGATGGTGCCGATAGCTTGGGGGGCGTAGTCCACGGTCTGGAAGACTTGTTTCAGCAGAAGCACGCCGAGGCCGCCTGGTCGTAGATCATCTAAGTCCCGGCCTTTTAGTTTCTCTGGCTCGACGGGCGTGCCTTGGTCGATCATGCGGATGTAGAGTTCATTATCTTCCAGCCCCGCTTCAAAGGCGATAGGACCCGTTTTCCCGTCATAGGCGTAGCGATAGATGTTGGTGGTAGCTTCATCACAAGCTAAGACAAGTTGGCCTACAACGATGTCATCAAAGCCAGCGTATTTCCCCCACTTTTCAAAATAGGCTCGAGCGGTGCAGAGGTTTTCTAAACAACATTCGATTTCTAAGGTGGGCTGTGGAGCTTGGCCGCGCCAGTCGAGCATGAGGAGGGAGGCATCGTCGTGGGGGGAGGCATCACCAACGAAATTTTTCCAGCCTTGCACGGCGGATTCAAAGGTGTGGGCACCGTTGAGGTTGGTGGGCATGGCGGCAAAGAAGCGTTCTTCTGTATAGTCTTCTCCTTGAAGGTTACGTGCCTCGGTTACTCCGTCGGAGAAGAGGATCCAGACTTGGCCTGAGGCAAGAGGGAAAAGTTCGGAGCGGTAAGTGTACCCTGGCATGATGCCGAGGGGAAGTTGCGGTGTGCAGATCGCTTTGTTCCACGTGCGAGTGTCGGACCAGAGCGGAGCGTATTGGCCAGCGGTGCAAACCTTGAGGGTTTCATGTTCGCTATCGGCTAACAAAAAGGTTAGGCCGATGAAGCGTCCGCCGTGGAGTTCATGGGCTAAGATGTCATTGAGCTGACTTACCCAAGCACCTAAGTCATCACCTAACTCCCGCAGTAGTCCTTTAATTTCAGCGGTGGCGCGCGCCATGGTGAGGGCGGCGGGAACGCCTTTCCCAGAGACGTCACCTAGACCCATGAGGGTGCGGTACTTGTCCAGAGGATGGGCAAAGTAAAAGTCTCCACCCACTTCATGAGCGGGAAAGTAAGCAAAGCGGACTTGGCAGGTGCTGAGGATGCGAAGGTCGGGGGGGAGAAAGGAGCGTTGTATTTCTCGGGCGAGTTCGAGTTCTTGACGGGCTTTGGAATCATCTAGTTCCCGCTTTTGGGCGCCTAAGCGGAGGAGAGCACTGGCGATGAGGCTGGCGTAGCCTTCAAAAATTTCTTCATCGACTTCATCAAAGTGGGGGCGGTCTAAGGGGTTGAGAGCTTGGATAACGCCGAGGCAGTGATCTCCATTAATAAGAGGCACTGTTATCATGGATCGGGTGACGAAGCCCGTGGTGTCATCAGCTTTACGGTAGAAGCGGGGATCGTTTTGGACGTCGCAAATATTGGAAGTTTTTTTACTTTCAAAGACGGAGCCAGAGATGCCAGCACCTCTAGGAATGCGGATGGGCTGATTATTGGGGTCTTTGTTACTGATGCCAGCGGCAGAATGGAGGACGAGTTCTCCCGTGTTAGAATCCGAAATAAAGAGGGAGGTTACCTCCGCTGCCATAATTTCTTGAGAAGAGCTGAGGATCTTGTGGAGTAAGTCTTCCATACAGAGAGCCGTGTTAAGCTGTCTGGCGATGTCGAGGAGGTTCTTATAGCGAACAACTTCACTAAGGAGGGGCATGAGAAATGTCCTTTTATTTTTTAGGAATTTTGACGGACACGGGTTCAGTGGAATCTAGGATTTGTTCCTCGGTGGGAAGTTCGTTCGGCGTAGTGCCCCAGACGAGGCGCCAAGGCTTACGTCCAATGGTGCCAGTAATACTCTTGGCGTAAGTGGAGACGACTTTCATGTTCTGCGTGACAACGCGGAGGTCAGCTAACGTTTGTTGGAGATTTTTATTATTATCAGTCAAGAGGGTGTCAACTTTGACGACAAGGGCATCGGCATTTTCCGCTAGGGCATCGGCTTTGACGAGTAGGGTATTGACTTTGGAGGGGAGGCCTTTGCCATCTTTTTGCACTTCTTCGAGAACATTGTTAATGCTGGTGAGGGCGTTAAGTCCAGCGCGGGTTAAGTCATCAAAGCTGGCCACTTCTTTAGCAAGGAGGGGTTGGCCTTGAGGGAGAGACGCAGCGTGGAGTGTGCCTGGGGAAATATCTAGAAATTTTTCTGCCAGAAGGGTGTCAGCACTGATCGAGGCGATGGAATCGACTTTAAGTTCAGGCACGGTTTGGTTGAGGCTGGCGGTGACGCGGATAACGGCTTCGGGGTTGGATCGTTCCTCCCAGGCGAGGGGGCGAATGTCCACGACCTTACCCACGGGAGCACCTGCGTAGCGGACTTGGGAGTGCATGCGGAGGCCAGTGACGGAGGGGAGATCGACGATGACTTGTGGACCGCCCGTAGTTTTTTCAAAGCCTGTGAGTGCCATGGTCATGGCGGCGAGTAGCACGAGGCTGCAGCCCACAACGATGGCGGCGATGATGTAGTCGGATAGATTTTTTGGTTTCATGGGCGTGGGGTTAGCTAGGGTTCGTTCAGGTTTTAACCGATCAATCTCTTGATGTAGTCGTCTTTAGAAAGTTTTAGAGGAATGGGGCCATCGGCCTCGCCTTTAATAAATTGTTGGAGCATGGCGTCGGGGTGATGGCGGATTTCTTCTGGTGTGCCTTCGGCGATGATGGTGCCCTGACGCTCTGCTGTGCCGAGCATAATCATGCGACTGCCGATACGGAAGGCACTGGTCATGTCATGTGTAACAACGACGGCGGTCATGCCGAGGTTCTTGGTTAAGTCTTCCGTTAAGCGATCTACCACGGCGGTCATGACGGGGTCGAGTCCGGAGGTGGGTTCGTCACTAAAAAGGAGTTCGGGGTCTAGAGCCACTGCGCGGGCGAGGCCGACGCGTTTACGCATACCGCCGCTGATTTCGGCTGGCTTCAAGTGCTCGAAACCAGTGAGGCCTACGAGCTCTAATTTCATTTTTACGATGAGGTCGATAATGGAAGGATCTACGTCACTGTGTTCGAGTAAAGGCAGGGCCACATTTTCTCCCACGGTCATAGATTGGAGGAGGGCGCCGAATTGGAAATTCATGCCGAAGCGTTTACGAATTTCGTTTAGCTCGGGGTCGGTCATGGTAGTGATTTCTTTGCCGAAAATCTTGATTGAGCCAGAGGTGGGTTTAAGGGAGCCGATGATGTGGCGCAGCAGCGTGCTCTTACCGCAGCCGCTACCACCCATGATGATCATGGTCTCGCCCTTATGCACTTTGAAGCTAATGCCATTGAGCACCTTGCGTCCGTTGAACTCGCGCACAAGATCAGTCACCTCAATGATCGGTGAACCAAGAGGAGCAGGCGTCTGGGTTGAGGAAGAGTCGGACATAGGAAAATTAAGAGTAGAAAAAGAGGGCGGTTAAAAGGGCGTTGGCGATGAGCATAGAGCGTAGGGAATAGACGACGGAATTTGTGGTGCAACGCCCGACACCTTCTGCTCCACCCTCGACTGTTAGACCAAAGTGGCAGGCGATGGTGATGGCGAGCCAAGCAAAGACGACGCTCTTAATCAGGCCAGAAAAAAGATCTAGGGGCGCCCCGCGATCAAAGCAACGGAAGATGTAAACAGCCGTGTCCATGTCGATGGTGAAATGACAGATAGTCCAACCGCCGAACATACCGACGTAGTTTCCAATAATGGTCATGACGGGCAGCATAACCATCATGGCGATGAAGCGCGGGATGACGAGGAAACGAACGGGATTGATAGCCATGATGCTGAGAGCTTCTATTTCTTCAGAAACTTTCATGGTGCCTAACTCCGCTGTGACGGCAGAACCGCTGCGCCCGATGACGATGACAGCGATCAACATGGGGCCTAATTCGCGGAGCAAAGTTAAGGAAACTAAATCCGGCACGTAGGCATCGGCACCTAGGCGACCCATTTCGCGGGCGGCCTGCATGGCGAGTGTCAGGCCTATGCTAAAGGCGGTAAGGCAGGCCATAGGCAGGGCTTGGACGCCGATTCGAACCATCTGGCGCAGCGTGTCGGAAACGCTAAACATCTGGCCACGGAAGGGTGCGACGAGCAGCCAGTAAAAAATCGAGGAGCAAAGCTGGAAATAATCTTTCACGTTGATTCCCAGCTAGCGGTTACTTTTTTAAGTGAAGGTGGGCCTCTTCGTTGGTGGCAAAGATGGAGAAGACTTCATTAAGGCGGACGAGTTCAAAGACGCTTTTCACTCGGGCATTCATGCCAAAGAGGGCGATCTTACCAGTGAAGGTACGACAGCTTTGAAAATATTCCACCAGCGTGGCGATCCCTGAGGAGTCGATGTAATTGACTTCGAGAAAGCTGACGAGAAGAGCTGGGCACTTTGCACTTGCCTTGGAACGGAGTAGGGTGCGTAGCTTCGGGGAGTGATGTAGATCTATATCTCCCTTGATTGTGAGAATGACAATGCCTTCGTTTAAATTTTCTACAACTTCCATGCGTTTATGGTTAGCAATGTTGTCAGTCAGTGGGAAGCTTTAAATAAAGGTCAGAATTATTAGGAGACTACAGAGTGGAATCTGGAACTATTACCACCTCTAAATTTGGTGAAAAATCTCCCGCCTCGCTTGCAGCTCCCGCTCATTAACAGCAGCCGTTTGTGGGACTACAGCTAGGTTGTAGCGTCTTGACTGGGGCTACTCCGCAGGCATCCTTAGCCAAGCAGTCGGTGCGCTTGGAGCGGAGTTGAAGGATGATCTTTGCATCTGTTACGTGGATGGATTCAATCGGATATTGTGAAATAACTTGATCCTCGTATTCCACTTCTACGTCAATATCTTGTGAGGGTAAAACTTTGGTACTGAGATTGAGAATTTTCAGGAATTTAGTCGTTGTTAAGCGATGGTCGATGTCGAAGGTAGACCAGAGTTGCAGCGTGCAAAATTCGAGCTGGCGTTCTTGTCCTCCGCAATCGATAAAAAATTTCTGGATTCTAGCTACCTCGGTTAAGTGATAGTGCGAGGGGATCAGCTTCCCATTCGGTAAGGTAAACTCCATTCTAAGCTGAGGTGTCGCAGAGAGCTCGGATACGAGTTGGTTTAATTTCATCATTTTGGAAAATGGGGTCAGTAGCGTAAAACAGTTGCTGACCCCCAGCTTGCTATTCGTCGTCACGCTGGCCTATGCCTTTGACCATCTCAGCTAAACGTAAGTGATCTAATTTTTCCAGAGGCAGTGATGTGAAAAGATCGATGCGCCGCTGAATTTGTAGAGCTACCTTCTTAAAGATAGTGAACTTTTCTTCTTCGCTTCCAGTGGCTTCGGCGGGGTCGGGCGAGCCCCAGTGAGCCACGATGGGTTGACCGGGCCAGACAGGGCAGCTCTCTTTGGCGTTATCACAAACAGTTATAACGAAATCAAATTCCATGCCTTGTTCAGTGAATTCTTCCCACGACTTGCTACGTGCGTCGCTGGCATCGATTTTATAGAGTTCCTTAAGGACGCGGAGGGTGAGGGGATTTACCGTGCCTTTGGGAAAAGAGCCTGCGCTGTAGGCCTCAAATTTTCCCTGACCGATCCGTTTCATGAGAAACTCCGCCAGAACGCTCCGTGCGGTGTTCCCGGTGCAGAGAAAGAGAATTTTATAAGGGCTTGTCTTAAGTGGGGTCATAGAATGAATGGGGTAATTTAGAGGTTTTAAATAATGAAAGTGGAATTAACTCGTTCCAACTCCTTTTTAATAGGTGGCTTATAAAGAAATTAAAATCTTTTAAATGTAACAATTATGTGACGAAATGCGCATAATCACAGAGGGAGTCATTGAATTTTAACCCTGTCCGTCCCGCCCAGCATGTAGGATTCACAGAGAAAATCCCCGCTTTGCTTGCCGTGCCGCTTAAACACCCGCCTAGGCGGGACTACCATCCACCCAGACACCTTCAATAACTAATTTTTTAGCAAAGATCGGTGTCCCCGTTTCGTTCATGATTAACTGCGAACTGAGCATATCCACGGCAGCAGATCCAACATAATTAGATCGCCGATTGATTCCGCTCCATCCAGATACATCAGACGCCAGGTTGAGATGTGCCAGCACTACGTCCTGCGGCACGCGCAATCCTGCTTTTAGCACACCCTTCTTAACTTCAGGATGGCTGCAGATTACGGCACTTGGTTGATACTTTTTAGTCCATGCTGCCACTAAATCCACCTGATCATTGTGTAAAATGGGTAACTGGCGCTTAGGGGGTAGGTAATGTTGATTCTGCAGGTAACCTGAGCTGTATGCCAAGTCCGTTTCCCTGTCCATGTAGTCAGAAAGAACTAAGCCTATTTTTTGATGACCGTGTGCCTCAAGTTTTTTTAGTGCAAGATGGATATTATAAAAAAAATCAGAACTGAGGATATGGTGCCCGTAAGATTGGAGTATCGGTATTGTGCTATTTTCTGTTAATAAGTGATGATTCCCTAGGCAAACCACAGAAAAACCATCCCAAGGTAATAGAGCATGATGGGCTCTGTTTATAGTAGGTAAAAGTACACCGTGGATACCCCGTGCCCGGAGAATTTTTTGCCATTGTGCGGCGTTCCCTTGGGGATCGAATATGTTTATGTTTGGTATCCAAATCTCGTCCAACTGATAACCCAGCTCGCTCGCCCGCTCGCGAGCTCCTTCTAAGAAAGGTTTTTGCCAAGGCTTTTTCCACTCATCCTTATCAAAACAATCATTGATCCAGCCTAGCACTGCATGGAACTTAGCCGGCTTTTGCGCTCGCACCGAGGCTTGATAGGCCGAGAGGAGGGGATTTGGTTTATAGCCTAACTGTTTCGCTGCTTGCCTTATTTTAGCTCGCACCGGAGCGGAAATACGCGGGTCATCCCGCAATGCAAAGGAGACCGCCGCCGTGGAAACGCCTGCTTTTTGCGCTATATCGCGGTAGGTGGGTGGTCGCGGAGTTAAACTCATTTAACCTGATTACTAACAGGAATAGTGTAAACACCAAGACTTTTAGTTATCTTAATTGCAAATAAGACCAATTGTGATTTTAAAAAAGAAAAAAGCAATTAAACAACCAGAATAAATTCTATGAATAATAAATTAATGAAAACAAAATTAATACCCCTCCTTACTGTTTGTGCCGTTTTCTGGGCAAGTGCCGTGCAGGCTCAGATAGCTTATGATTTCAACGCTGGTCAGGCAGACTATAATGCCAACTTTACCAGCACGGCTGGCGGCACGTTCTACCAGACCGGTTGGCAAGCCACCGGTGGTGTCTCCAACGGCGGCAGTATGAACACCAACGGCACCCAGCAAACCGGCTTTTACACCGCCGCAAATGCTGGCCAGTTCACGACCAACGGCGACACCAAATTCGTCTCAATGTATTTTCTGGCTGGGACACTAACCAGCAACAATTTCGACGGGCGGGCATCAGTCGGTTTCGGCACCGACAGTACGGTTAACATCGGAAGCGGCAGCTTCGTGTCTGGCACGGTAGCAACCACTGCAAATGATGGAACCAACGGCACCAACTACGCGCTCCGAGTCAATTATCGCAATGGCGGCGGCGGCGCAAACACGGTTGACGCAAACATGGGCAACCTGATTACCAACAACGAGTGGTATCAACTCCGGCTGGACTTGAACTACATCGGCTCCAATGCCTACACCGCCACGGTGAACCTGTTTAGTTGGGGTGCTGATGGTGTCACTGGCGGCGGGCTCGTCGATACCTTTGGGACTGGCACGCTTAACGCCTCTTCTGGCGGAAACCTCAGCACGATCACCAACACCAACCTCTTCGCCGGTTTCATGGGCGCGGATTCGAACGCCGGCCTGCGTGCCCTACAGGTGGACAACTTCTCCGCAACAGTTCCTGAACCCTCTACCTATGCCTTACTAGCTTCTGGTTTAGTGGCTCTAGCTTTCTTACGCCGTCGTAAAAAGAGCGTCTAAGTTTTTTCATAGCTAACTGGCTGTTTCCAGATAGAGCGGCACCCCTCGTGTGTAACCCACACGGGGGGTGTTTCGTTTACCAGGCAGAGACCACGAAGAAAGACCCCGAAGTTTCTCACGCGGAGACGCAGAGGGTGCAGGAGGGGGGATTGGAAACACCGAAAAGCTGATGCGCTGAGACGCTAAAAAAAACTTAAGAACTACTCTTTTCTTGTGTAAAAAGATCCCGCTACTGCTCCTTAACCTGTCGTACAGCCATGTTTTTCAGTGCCGTTTCATGGGCGGAAAGCAGTTCAGTGGCATGTGCTTTTTCATATTCACGAATGAACAATTTAATGAGAGGAATATCTACCAGATCCTTAGGTCGATTGGCCGCCACCTTACTAGCAAGTATGTCCCGTGGATTCATAACAATATACGGTCCTTCGACGACACAACGGCTCTTAGCGTCTTCAAAAGATTTGATGCCATCTGGAGCAAACACAATATCAAAAAGAAAAGATCCATCTTGTAGTTGGATAAAGTCCACGCAAGTCAGCAGCTTTCTTTCCACGACCTCATCCAACTTAAAGCCCATCGATTTCACTGCTTGAATAAGTTTTTGAGCATTACCTTCACCTGGAGCCGGAGTAGCCCAGCAAAACAAGACCACCCTTGCCTATAAACATGAAATCGGCACCTGCCTCCTTCATGCTTGTGGCAATCAGATCAGGATTGGGCGGATTTGAAGCTTTCCCAATCACAACCTAAAAAAGCAGGATAATTTTGTGCGCACCAAGCCCGGTAGTCTTCTATGTCTTCAAAGACGCAATTCTTTTTTTTCTAGGTAATGCCTTCCTTGAAAGGCAGAGGAAATACGTTCGCTCATGCTTCGTTGTAACTGCCAACGGCATTGATCAATCTATTCCTGATCTTCGTTTAGAACGTCCATAAACTCCAAGCTAACACAACTAACTCATCATACCAATCCCAAGCTTGAGAAGAAAAGCTGAAACGCTGGAACTGCGTCATTCCCGCCCCCCTTCCGCCACTACGTTCCTTGTAGCCTGCCCGTTGTGCATCTGGGACGGGCGTGGAAAAAGCCCTTTCTTGCGTGAAGAAACCATATAGAAACGCCGGTGTGGCAGGACGAGCCCGGGGGAAAGGAAGTATGCGAACTGTAAATAAGAAAAACTATTGATTTCTAGGTGTCGATTCCTTAATAATACAACGTGCTTTTTAGAGCTTTCAAAACCACCCATCTTGTGAGTGCACTCTGATGAGACTTTATCATTTAGTTCTCTTCATCCTTTTGGCCCCTCCCGCCCTCTGCGCCGCTGCCGATCTCACGACGTGGCCCTCCCAATACACCCTCCGCCCGTGGGAGACGGCCAAGCTCACGCCCGCCGATGTCGTCGGCCCCGATGGTATCGTGTATCCCGACTTCACCGGCGTCGGCGTCACCGGCGGCATCCCCGATATCAACAACGCCACCATCCGCGCCGGCTACACGGTTTTTAACGTCAGAACCTACGGCGCGACCGGCGATGGCGTGACCAACGACGACGACGCCGTGGCCGCCGCCGCCACCGCCGCGCGCACCCATGCCAACGGGGTCAACAAGAGCATCCTCTATTTCCCCACCGGCTCCTACCTGCTCTCTGTCCCCATCTCGTTTTCGCAAAGTAACCTGGTCGTGGATGGCGATGGCCCCGCCGCAACGATCATCAAGCTCGCCACCAACACCACGCAGACCGCCAACAATGCGGCGCTTTTTCGGTTTGTGCGCGATCCCATTTACTCGGGCTACCTCCAAGTCACGGCCATGGTCGCGCGGGGGAGCAATACCGCCACCTTCGACAAAGACCCCGCCACCAACGGCTACACCGTAGGCTCTTGGGCGCGTATCCTGCCCACCGTGCTCGGCGCGGGCGTCACCATGTCCGACCGCTTCAACAACCCCGACAACCACGTCATTTACAACAACGCCAGCCTGCACACCGTTCGCACGTTTTTCGCCAAGGTCATCTCGGTCAATAGTGCCGCCAGAACCATCACCTTCGACCGCACCTTCACCCACGATTACTTCGTGGACGAGGCCCCGCAGGCCCGCAACCACGCCTTTCTCGAATACTCCGGCGTGCAGGATATCACCATCCAAACCCTGGCGAGCACCGCCACCCTTGACCCCATCCGCATGGCAGGCGTGGCCAATTCGTGGATCAAAAACGTCACGATAGACAAATGCCGCGACTGGCCCCTGCGCATCTCCGGCGTCACCCGCTTTGAGGTGCGCGACTGCCAGTTTCTCGGCACGTGGATTAATATCAACCAGGGCGGCGTCGCCTACCTCGGCTGGAACGAGTTTGCGACGGATTCCATCATGATCAACTGCCAGACACAGGATCTCCGGCACATGGCGATTTTCCAGGTTTCCAACCGCTGCGTGATCAGCAGTAGCACCTTCACCGGCCGCTCCATCACCTCGCCCCAGCTCCACGGAAATTTTCCCCACGAAAACCTCATCGAGACCTCGATCTTCGACACGGTGGGCAACAACGGTATCAATGCCCGCGGCCTGACCGCCTACGCTTCCGACGGTGCCGCCACCCTCCGCCACGGCGTCGTGGGCCCGCGAAATGTATTCTACAACAACCAAGTTAATTCAGGCATGGGCAGCGTCTCCCTCGCCGGCATGAAGGAAGGTCTCATCTTCGCGTATAATCGCATCCTAAAAACCCACGATACCGAGGCCCACCCCGGCTTTTATGTGCGCGATCGCAGCTTCGACGCCGTCGTGCGCGGCAATATTTTCCAAGCCATCTCGACTCTGCCCTTCATCTCGCTCACGGACCCTACCTGCACCGGCTGGAGCGTCACCGATAACAAAATATACGGTAGCAACGGCTTCCTCTACGAAGGCGATTCCGCGCCCGCTTTCGCCCACAACAACCGCTTTTTCCCCATCGCCACCGCCCCCGATGCCGCGACCACGCCCGAGGTCGCCTCGATCTACGCTTGGCAGCGCTTCAACGCCAATACCGCTCGACTCGTCCTCGTCATCGACCGTCGCACCGTCGCCGATACCGGCGGCACCACGGATGGCGTGGTCGTGCGCGTCAAAGCCTCCACCGCCGCCGCGATCACCGTCAATCTCTCCACCAACATCGCGGGGATCTCCGTGCCCGCCACCGTCACCATCCCGGCGGGCGAAGTGAGTGCGCCCTTTGCCCTCACTGGCGTAAACGTCTCCGGCGGCGAAAAACTCGTCACCCTCACCGCCGCTGCGTCGGGCCTGTTGAGCGACACCGAAAAAGTCGCCGTGCTCGATCAGGACGTGGCCCAGCCGAATTTCGGCGGCAACAAATGGCCGATGTATCCCGCCGGTTTGCCGCTAAATTGGCGCGCGGGTAATTACGGCCAAGTCACCGTCGCCGGCACCCAGACCTACACCCCCGCCACCTCCACCTGGGATATTACCGGAGGCGGGCACAGTATCGCTTTTAGCAATCCCGCCACCGACACCCGTTCCTTCCACGGCACGCTCGCCCGCAGCGGCCGCCGCTTTGTTTACCAAACGCTCGACGGTGACGGCGAAATCCGCGCCCGCATCACCGCCTCGAGCGGCTCCGTGAACGAGCAACAAGCCGGCCTTATGATTGCCGACGATGAAGCCACCATGACGGACTTCGTCATGGTCGAGCCCACCGGACGCGTGATGAGCAGCAGCAATGTAAACACGTCTCCCCACGGCCAGCCCGTCGTCCAAGCCTGGCCTGGCGCAAAGGTCGTTCCCCTCTGGCTGCGCCTCAAACGCACTGGCTCTGTTTTCACCGCCTACCGCTCCACCGTCACCGCGCCCGCCACCGAGGGCGATTGGACCGTGCTGGCCACCTTCGACATGTATCGGGATTCGGTTGCGCCCGAGGCGTCAGATTATAAGTCCAACGTCATCCTCGACCAGCGCATGCACTTCGGCCTGTTCATCAACAGCGGCTCGCTCACCACCGCCGCCTCGGCCACCTTCACCGGCGTGCAAATCACCGGGGCCGTAGTCGGAACTTTGGCCGCTCCGGCCGCGCCCACCAACCTTGCGGTCGCCCTGAGCGGAAGCCAGGCAAACCTAAGCTGGCAGGATAATTCCACGGACGAAACCGGCTTCGCCGTGGAAGTGCGCGTGGGCAACTCCACCAGTTGGAATGTGCTCACGACCACGGCGGCCAACGCCACCACCTACAGCCACGTGGGCTTGCTGGACGGCGTGTCGTATTCCTACCGCGTGCGTGCTCTGCGTTCCACCGATAGCGGGGCCTCCGACTACACGACGACCATGAGCGTCACCCGCCCGCTCACGACCTTGCCCTTGGCGCCCACCGCTGCGGTGGCCACCGCCCTGTCCACGTCCGAAATCCAGCTCACCTGGACCGACAACGCCTACAACGAATCGGGTTACCAAATCGAACGCAGCACCACGAGCGGCTCGGGGTTTTCACTGCTCACCACGCTCGGCGCAGGAGCCAATGCTTACACCGATGGCGGCAGGCCCGACGGGGCGCGCAATTTTTACCGCGTTCGCGCCACCAACAGCCTCGGCAACTCCGCCTACACCAGCGAAGTCGTCGCCATCACGCCACTCATCGCGCCCGTCTCCGCTTTCGTCGGGAGCGCCTCCGCCACGCAGATCGTGCTCAACTGGACGGATGCCTCGCCGTCCGAAACGGGCTACGCCGTGGAGCGCCGACTAGAGAGCGGCGGCGCGTTTAGTGTCATCGCCACGACCGCCGCCAATGCGGGCACGTTCGCCGACACCACGGTCGTCGCGGGCACGGCTTACCGCTACCGCATCCGTGCCCTCAACGCCGTCGCTCAATCCGCCTACACCGACGAACTCTCCGCCACCGCCAGCACGAATATTTTCTCCACGTTTTACGAACCCTTCGACTACGACACCGTCATCTCCTCCTCGGTCATCGGTCAGTTTGGGTCGGGACGCGGGAGCGCCGGCATCTGGAGTAAACTCGCCGGTAGTAACCCGGTGGATACGCTGCAAACGGGCAGTCTCGCCGCCGGTGGTGTCACCACGCTGGGGCGTCAGCTTCGTCTCGGCGAAACCTCGGCCAACTCGCGCATTTCGCTCTCGCTGGACTCCGCCACGCGCAACATCATCCAGCCTTCCGACTCCGCCACGCGCACGTTTTGGGTGAGCCTTCTGTGCCGCACTCCCGCAACCCTCAGTGGCACCCACACCCCCGGGCTCAGCCTAGCCACCGCCACGAACGACGATGTGCTGCATTTCCAAACTTGGAGAAACAACACCAGCCTCAACTACGCCCTCGCCGGCAGCAATCTCACCACCGTCACCTCCGCCAACGCCGCAATCGCACCCTCCACCACGTATCTCTACGTGGCCAAAGTCACCGTGGCCGATACCAACGGCAGTGCGGCCGACGGCATCGAATCCATCGGCGCGACGCTCTGGCAATATCCAGCAGGAAACAACCCGCCCGCCACCGAACCTTCCAACGCGACGGGCATCACCCGCAGCGCCACCACGGTCTCGTCCCGCCTCATCACCAAGCTCACCCTCTACGGCGCGAACAGCGGCGCGGCCAACGCCTTTCTATTCGACGAGATCCGCATCGGCACCAGCTACGCACAGGTCGCCCTGACTAACCCCACCGAATCGCTCGGCCAGCCCCAAAGCCTCACGGCCAGCCGACTAACCACCAGCGGCATCCGCCTGCGCTGGCTCGATAATGCGAACGCCGAGACCGGTTTCCAAATCGAACGCCGCACCGGCACCTCGGGCACTTGGGCAAACCTCACCACCACGGCCGCCAACGCGGTCACCTACGACAACACCACGCCCGCCGCCGGCACGGAATATTTCTACCGCGTGCGCGCGGCCAACGGCGGAGGGCAAGGCATCTGGTCGCTCGAAGCCGTCATCCTCACCGGCGGCACTTACAGCGATCCCGGCGCGGTCGCATTCACCCAGCCCGCCTCACGCACCACGGCGTTTCCCGTCACGCTTTTCAACCGCTCTTCCGTGCCGCAGATATTCAGCCTGGTCGCCGGTTCCGGCAGCTCCACTTACTCCCTGCTCACCAGTGCCCAGCCCGGCGGCCCCGCGTTCACCTACACCGATATTTCCGCGACCGGCATCGTCCTCGGCAGCCTGAACGGGCAGGACGATACGACCTCCACCGAAACGGTGCCCGTCGGATTTTCGTTTCCGTTTTATGGCGCAAACTTCACCCAGTTTCGCGTCAGCTCGAATGGCTGGCTAACCTTTGATTCCAGCGTCGCGGGTGGCGCAAATGGGCACTTCGGTAATACAACGCTACCCAATACGTCGTCCTCGGGCGGTAGCCAATGGATGCCCGGCAGTAGCATTGCGTTCCTCTGGGACGATCTCTTTTTCCAAACGAGTGCACCGGTTTCGCGCGCCTACTACCAGCAGGTCGATAGCGACACGCTGGTGCTGCAATTCAGCAACGTGGGCCTCTACAGCGATCCCACCGCTCGGCTCAATCTACAAGTGCATCTCAAGCGCTCCGGCGACATCCTGATTTACTATAAAGACGGCAGCCTCAACACCCACAGCTACACCGTCGGCATACAGAACGCCGCCCGCACCCAGTCACTTCAGGCCGCCTTCGATACGGAATATGTCTCGGTCAACATGGCGCTACGATTCCGTCCGCCTGCTCCGTGGCTGACGGTGAATCCATCTTCCGTGAGCGTGCCCGCCGGTGCGGCCACCCAGTTTATCGCCAACCTCAATTCCACCGGACTGGCCAACGCAACATATAGCAGCTTCATCCGGATCACCTCGGATGCGGAACGGCAGCCAAGTTTTGAAATTCCCGTTACGCTTATCGTCTCCGGCTCGGCCAATCCGCCGCTTGCCCCCGCCAATCTTGCCGCTGGTGGTGTGGCGGGTGCTGTCGTCCTAGCGTGGACTGATGCGGCTTCCAACGAAACGGGTTTTGAAGTGCAACGCAGCATTGATCAGACCAACTGGACGACGATCGCCACTCCCGCCAGCAACGCCACGGGCGCCAGCGATACGACCGGCCTAGCGGGATTACTTTTCTATCGAGTCCGTGCCACCGGCACGCCGAATTCTTCAGCTTGGTCTTCTACCACTTCGCTACTGGCCACCACCGGCCTCATTACCTTTCGCACAACCTACGGCCTCGCCTCAAACGGCTCGCAAGACCTCCTCACCCCCGCAGGTGACGGCGTGCAGAACTTGCTTAAATACGCTTTCAACATGCTCGGCGCAGGCG